>Ga0265301_10001596_pt1 | contig 29088 bp, 25 predicted proteins | sample AusTroGonzalo_MG_2_FD_193488 | JGI IMG/M metagenome (GOLD analysis project Ga0265301, IMG submission 193488) | Bovine rumen microbial communities from tropical cattle in Woodstock, Queensland, Australia - Gonzalo_04 | ecosystem: Host-associated > Mammals > Digestive system > Stomach > Rumen ... | reverse complement strand
CCAGGCCGTCGGGGCTGATGACGCCCTCGATGGCATAGGACGAACCGTTGGGATTGTAGGGCGATTCCATGGTCGGTTCACCCGTGGCGGGATCGGCATAGCGGAAGGCCACCTGGCCGTTCGCGAAGAGCTTTTTGGCCTGCTCGGGACTGACCACGAACTTGCCTTCACCATGGCTCACGGCCACGGTGTGGACTTCGCCCGCCTGGAAACCCGCGAGCCAAGGCGACCGCGTCGAAGAGACGACCGTGTTGACCAGCTGTGAGACGTGACGGTTGATGTCGTTGCGGAAGAGCGTGGGATCGCCGGCCGTCACGCCCAGCTTGCCGTCAGGCAGCAGGCCGCTCTTGACCAACGCCTGGAAGCCGTTGCAAATGCCCAGGATGAGGCCCTTGCGCGCCAGCAGCGCGGCCACCTGCGCGGCGACCTTGGGATTGCCGAGCACGTTGGCGATGAACTTGCCGCTGCCGTCGGGCTCGTCGCCCGAGGAGAAGCCGCCCGAGAGGGCGAGGATCTGGCAGTCAGCCAGGTCGCGGCACAGCGCGTCGATGGAGTCGAGCACGTCCTGCTCCGTGAGGTTGCGGAACACCAGGAAGCGGGTGCGGGCGCCGGCGCGGCGGAAGGCGGCGGCGGTGTCGTAGTCGCAGTTGGTGCCGGGGAAAACGGGCAGCAGCACGAGCGGCTGCGCGATGGGATCACCCGGAAATACGGGCGCGGGCTTGTTGCAGTACACGTCCGCGAATTCCGGCACGGGATGCGAAGGGAACGGGGTGCGCTCGGGGTAGACTTCGGCAAAGCGTGCAAAGCAGGCCTTGCGCAGGGATGCAAGCGTCATCTGCGTGCCGTTCAGCACCACATCGCCGTCCGTCACCGTGCCGAGCAGCAGCGCGCAAGGATCCTTCAGTTCAGAAGCCGCCTCCACGACCATGGAACCGTAACCCAAGCGGAAGAGCTCTGCCTCGGACAGTTGCACGTCGAAGCCGAAGCGGTTGCCGAAGGCCATCTTGCAGAGGGCCTCCCCTACGCCACCGAAGCCCAGGGCCCAGGCCGACACGATGCGGCCGGCCTCGATCTGCTCGTGGACATAGCCCCAGAGGTGTTTCAGCGCATCGGTATCGGGCATGCTTTCCGCCAGCGGCGTGTGCCGCAGCAGGTAGATGCGGTCGCCCTTGTGTTTGAATTCAGGCGAAATGACGCGCGACGCGCGGACCGGCGTGATGCCGAAGGCGATGAGCGTCGGCGGCACGTGGATCTGCTCGAAGGTGCCGCTCATGGAGTCCTTGCCGCCGATGGACGGCAGGCCGAGGGCCAGCTGCATGCGCAGCGCGCCCAGCAGGGCCGACAACGGCTTGCCCCAGGTATGGGCATCGGCCGTCATCCGTTCGAAGTATTCCTGATAGGAGAAACGCATGGTGGACCAGTCGCCGCCGGCAGCCGCCACCTTGGTGCAAGCCTCAACGACAGCGTAGGCCGCTGCGTGGTACGGGCTCCAGGTGGCCAAGTCGGGATTGTAGCCGAAGGCCATCATGCTGGCGGTGTCGGTTTCGCCGGGCACGGGCAGTTTCTGCACGGAGACCTGCGACTCGGTGTCCTGCCAGCCGCCGCCGTACGGCATGAGCACCGTAGAACTGCCGATCGTGGAGTCGAACATCTCGATCAAACCCTTTTGCGAGGTGACGTTGGGAGATGCAAGCAGGGATTTCAGGCGGTCCTGCAGGTTATCGCCTTCCACGGCAATGCCAAAGGGATCGCGGTCTTCGACGGGCAGGATGGCTGCCTGCGCATAGTGTCGCGCGCCGGCGCTGTCGATAAAACTGCGCGGGAGATCGGCCACACACGTGCTGCCGTTGAAGATCCGCATGCGGCCCGTGTCCGTGACGTCGGCCACGTAGGTCACTTCGATGTTCTCCTCGGCGCAATAGCCTTCAAAGCGCTGGCGGTCCGCCGCGGCGATGACCACGGCCATGCGCTCCTGCGACTCGCTGATGGACAGCTCCATCGCATTGAGGCCGCTGTATTTGGTCGGGACGCGGTCGAGATGGATTTCGAGGCCGTCGGCCAGCTCGCCGATGGCCACGCTCACGCCACCCGCCCCAAAGTCGTTCGATTTCTTGATGAGTTGCGACACGTCCGCACGGCGGAAAAGCCGCTGGATCTTGCGCTCCTCGGGCGCATTGCCTTTCTGCACCTCGCTGCCGCAGGTGGTCAGCGACGCATCGGTATGGCCCTTCGATGAGCCCGTGGCGCCGCCGATGCCGTCGCGGCCCGTGCGGCCGCCCAGCAGCAGGATCACATCGCCCGGCACGGGGCGTTCACGCACCACCTGCGCCTGCGGCACGGCACCCACCACCGCGCCGACCTCCATGCGCTTGGCCGTGTAGCCCTCGTGGAAAATCTCGCGTACATGCGTAGTAGCCAGGCCGATCTGGTTGCCGTAGCTGGAATAGCCGGCCGCCGCCTTGTGCGAAATCATCCGCTGCGGCAGCTTGCCGTGCATCGTTTCGGAAACGGGCTTCCAGATATCGCCGGCGCCCGTCACGCGCATGGCCTGGTACACGTAGGCACGGCCCGAGAGCGGGTCGCGGATGGCGCCGCCCAGGCACGTGGCCGCGCCGCCGAACGGCTCGATCTCCGTGGGGTGGTTGTGGGTTTCGTTCTTGAACTGCAGCAGCCATTTCTCCGGCTTGCCGTCGACATCCACGTCGATGACGATGCTGCAGGCATTGTTTTCTTCGCTCTCCTCCTGGTTGTCCAGCACGCCCTTGTGCTTGAGGTAGCGGGCGCCGATGGTGGCCAGTTCCATGAGGCAGAGCGGCTTGTGGTCGCGGCCCAGCTCGTGGCGGATCTGCTCCAGCTGCGCCAGGTCGGCTTCGAGGGCCGGCTTGATGAAGGAATCCTCCACGCTGATTGATGTCAGCTCGCTCGTAAAGGTGGTGTGGCGGCAGTGGTCGCTCCAGTAAGTGTCAAGGATGCGGAGCTCCGTCTCGGTGGGGTTGCGGCCTTCCTTGCGAAAATGCAGCACCACCTCGCGCAGGTCGTCGGTATTCATGGCCAGGCCCCATTCGCGGCAGAAGGCGGCGAATTCAGCCTCCGGCATCTCGGTGAAGCCGTCGAGCTGGGCCAGGGGGCGCACCTGGGCCGCTTCCTGGCCGGCGATGACCGACAGGTCCTTCTCGCGGCTTTCCACCGCGTTGATGAAGTAGCGGCGCACGGCGGCCATTCCCTCGTCGGAAAAGTCGTCGTCGAAGATCAGCAGGCGGCCGCTGCGGATATCCACCTGCGCGGCCGGGTCGATCAGGTGCACGCAGTCGAGGGCCGAAGAGGCGCGCTGGTCGAACTGGCCGGGGATGTACTCTACGGCCAGGTAGCGGCGGCCCTTCAGGTCGAGCTCGTCGACCACGGTGTCGGACACGCGCTCGCCGAACACCGTGTATCGGCTCTTTTCGAGCAGGTCGTCGGAAAAGCCGGTCAGGTCGTAGAGGTTGACCAGGCGCAGGGTCTTCAGGCCGACGGACAGGTTTTCATTGAATTCTTTGCGAAGGCTCTCGGCTTCTACCCGGAAGGCGGGCTTTTTCTCGACGAAGATGCGGCAGCAGTCCATGGGATTACAGTTGGGTGTCCAATACTTTTTCGGCCTGGGCGGCGCGGAAGGCGTCGAGGCGCAGGGCGAGGGTCTCGTCGTGCAGGGCCAGCATCGCCACGGCGTACAGCGCGGCGTTCTTGGCGCCGTCGATGGCCATGGTGGCCACGGGGATGCCGCTGGGCATCTGGACGATGGACAGCAGGGAGTCCATGCCGTTGAGGGCTTTGCTGCGGATGGGGATGCCGATCACGGGCAGCGTGGTCAGGGCGGCAGCCATGCCGGGCAGGTGCGCGGCGCCGCCGGCGCCGGCGATCACGACCTGGCAGCCGCGCTCCCGCAGTCCCGCCATGTACTCCATGAAGTATTGCGGCGTGCGGTGCGCGCTGATCACTTTCTTTTCATATTCGACACCAAACGATTCGAGGGTCTCGCATGCGGCGGACATCACATCCCAGTCGCTCTTCGACCCCATAAGGACACTGACTTTCATAACTTTAGTACTTATTAAAGCGAGATGCCGGGTCAAGCCCGGCATGACGCTTTACAAATATACGAATAATATCTAGATAAATATATATCGTAGGATGAACAGGATTGCGAGGACCCACATCGTGGGGGTGATCTCTTTGGCCTTGCCGCTGAGGGCGTAGAGGACCACGTAGGAGATGACACCGATGAGGATACCGTCGGAGATGCTGTACGACAGCGGCATGAGGATCACCGTCAGGAAGGCGGGGATGCTCTCGCGGTAGTTCGTCCAGTCGATCCGGGTGACCGGCTGCATCATCATCATACCGACGATGATCAGCGACGGAGCCGTAGCCGCGCCCGGGATGGCGAGGAACACCGGCGAGAAGAACAGCGCGAGGATGAAGCAGGCGGCGGCGGCGAAGGCCGTCAGGCCCGTGCGTCCGCCCGCGCCGACACCGGCCGAGCTCTCGACGTAGGTCGTGGTGGTGGAAGTACCCAGGCAGGCGCCGGCGATGGTACCGATGGCATCGGCCATGAACACCTTCTCGGCGTCCTGGATGTTGCCCTTCTCATCGACGAAGCCGGCTTTCTGCGCGACGCCGATCACCGTACCCATCGTATCGAACATGTCGATGAACAGGAAGGTGAACACGACGACCAGCATATCCCAACTGAGGATCCGGTGCCACTCGAACTGCATGGCAATCGGAGCGACACTGTCCGGCATCGAGAGGATGCCGCCGAAGTGCGTAATGGCCTCACCCGTGGCGGGGTCCTTGATGAACATGCCGATGACGGCCGTGATGAGGATACCCAGCAGGATACCGCCCCGGATGTGGAGCATCACCAGCGTGCAGGAGATCACCAGACCGATGACGGCCAGCAGGCCGGTGCCGTGGCACAGGTCGCCGAGGGTCACCAGCGTGGAGTCGCTGTTCACGATCAGGCCGGCGTTCTGCAGGCCGATGAACGCGATGAACAGGCCGATACCTGCGCCGATGGCGTTCTTCAAGCACATCGGGATGGCATTCAGGATCCACACGCGGACCTTGGTCAACGTCAGGACGACGAAGATCAAGCCCTCGATCAGGACCGCCGTCAAGGCGAACTGCCAGGAGTGGCCCATGGTCAGGCAGACCGTGAACACGAAGAACGCGTTCAGGCCCATGCCCGGGGCCAGTGCGAACGGCTTCTTGGCCCAGAAGGCCATCACAAGCGTGGCGATGATGGCGGCCAGGGCCGTGGCCGTGAAGACGGAACCCGCCGGCATGCCCGGCAGCGCGCTGAAGATGCTCGGGTTGACGGCCAGGATGTAGGCCATCGTCAGGAAGGTCGTCAGACCTGCCACGAGCTCGGTGCGCACGGTGTTTTTCGCCGGGTCAAAACCGAATGCTTTGGTCAGAAAACTCATAGTATGAAAGTTTGTGATGGTTCAGGCGTCTTTAGAAGACCCACTTGATACCGAGGCAAGGACGTGCCTTGAAACCCCGGGTCGTGCCAAAGTCGTAGCTGAGCTCGACCTCGCCGCCGATGTTGAAGTGCTCGGTACCACAGCTGTACCAGAGCTGCGGCTCGGAGATGAACACGACGTGCGACAGCTGGGCAGACATATTCTGGCCCGTCACCACGTGGTCTTCCCACCAGAAATCAGCGAAGCCGCTGAAGCGGAGGCCCTTGGCGCCGAAGAGGTCCTGCATGCCCCAGACAACGGTGAACTGCATGGGAACCTTCTGCGTGGTCTTCAGGATGCCTTTGTAGAGCACCTTCAGGTTGAGGGTATTGTTATAGTCCTTGCTGTGAATGAAAAAGTCAGCACCGGCCAGGAAGGCGTGGTTGATGCCGAATCCCTTATATGCACCACCGTTGTATTCCACGTGGGCGCTGAGGAAAGACACGGGGCTGTTCTGCCAGAAATTCAGGCAGCGGGCGACCTCCATATAGGTACCAGTAGGAGACGACGTGTCGCCCAGTTCTTTCTTCAAAGGAAAATCGTGGTCGACGAAGAAGAAGGTGTTACCACCCTTGTCGGTGTAGAAGCCTTCGATGGTCGTGGTAATCTGCTGACGATCTTTAGCGAAATCGTACATGACCTGGATGTTGGTCTGCGCGAAGGCAGTCAGGCCGCAAAGCAGGATGGCGGCGGTGAGAATCAGTTTTTTCATTGCTTATAATTAGGTTTTAGATTATTCGATTATAGTTTGGCATGTTCCGGGTGCTCTTCGCGCCAGTTCGGGTTGCGGGTCGAACCACCCAGGTTGACGGTGATGTCGCCGCGGAGGCTCGAACCGAATTCGTAGTCCTTGCCCGGGAGGATGGCATTGAGGATGATGCCCACCAGTGCCGCGACGGCCAGGCCGCTGAGCGAGGTGAAGCCGATGTTGATGGCATCGTTCGCGCCGTACTTGATGCCGATGGCCAGCACCAGGATGAGGGCGGCGATGATCAGGTTGCGGGAGATCGTCAGGTCGACCTTGTTGTCCACGAGGTTGCGGACACCCACGGCGGAGATCATACCGTAGAGGACGAGGCTCACGCCGCCGATGGTGGAGGCGGGCATGGCGCCGATCAGCGCGGAAAATTTCGGGCAGAAGCTCAGGATGATGGCGAAGACGGCCGCGATGCGAATCACGCGCGGGTCAAACACGCGGGTGAGGTTGAGCACGCCGGTGTTCTCGCCGTAGGTCGTATTGGCCGGGGCGCCGAAGATCGAAGCCAGGATGGTGGCCAGACCGTCGCCCATCAGGGTGCGGTGCAGGCCCGGATTCTCCAGGTAGTTCTCACCGGTGGTCGAGGAAATGGCGCACATGTCGCCGATGTGCTCGACCATCGTAGCCAGCGAGATGGGCAGGATGGCGATGATGGCCGCCACGACGAGACCCCAGTTGGGGGACTTGAACACCGCGAAGGCCGTGTTCTGCATCTGGAACGGGGTTCCCAGCCAGGCTGCTTCCTTCACGCCGCTGAAATCGCACAAGCCGCAGAGGGCCGCCACGATATAGGAGCCCAGCACACCCATGAGGATCGGGACGATGCGGATCATGCCCTTGCCCCAGATGTTGCACACGATGATGATGACGATGGCCAGCAGGGCAATCCACCAGTTGGTGTTGCAATTGGAGATGGCGGAACCCGAGAGCGTCAAACCGATGGCGATGATGATCGGGCCGGTAACCACGGGCGGGAAGAAACGCATGACTTTCTTGGCACCGTAGGCGGCGAACAGGCCGGCGAGGATGAAATACATCAGGCCCGCGCAAGCCACACCGATGCAGGCATAGGGCAGCGACTCGGCCAGCGAAAGGCCGCGTTCGGCACCCATCTGCGTGACGGCAGCGTAACCACCGAGGAATGCGAAGGAAGATCCGAGGAATGCAGGTACTTTCCACTGGGTCAGCAGGTGGAAGAGAAGGGTTCCCAAACCGGCAAAAAGAAGGGTTGCCGATACCGACAACCCTGTAATGACTGGAACTAAGACAGTGGCTCCGAACATTGCAAACAAGTGCTGCAGTCCGAGAAGTGCCATCTTAGGCTTGCCGAGCGTACGGGCGTCGAAAATTGCTTGATTGGTTGTGTTAGCCATAAAGAAAATTTTTCGCAAATATATGGCAACGCAACCAAATAACCATACGTTATCGGCAAAACTTTATCAACATTTTTTTGACAGAATCCTATATGATGTTGATAATGTGGGAGAAACCAGTGATGTCAAAAACTTCCTTCACATGGGGTTTCATGTTTCTGAGCACCAGCTTCGCACCACGGGCGGAGACACTCTTCTGCAGCATGAGGAACATGCGGAGCCCCTGGCTGCTGGTATATTCCATGTCCGTGCAGTCCATCTCGATCTCCTGATGGGAACCGTTCATCAGCGGGGTGATGTCCTTCATGAACTGGTCGGCATTGGTGGTGTCGAGCCTTCCTTCCAGTTTGACGAGCGCCTTGGCGCCCTCTTCGTTGATCGTTACGTTCATCTTATTAAAGGTTTTTTGATTGTTATTTCAATATGATTTATTTCAATAAAATATTCATAATGGTAATGTCGTCGTTCTGGTCGGCGTCGCCCGTGAAATGTTTCACACAGGCAAACAGGTTGGCCGTCGCGCCTTCCGCCGTGGCGGACGGATTCAGCCGTTCCGCCCACGCCAGGAGCGCCGGTTCCCCGAACTGCACCTTGTCGCCGCGCTCGGCTTCCGTGACGCCGTCGGTATAAAGCACCAGCCGTGAACCGCGTTCCAGCGTCATCCGCTCTTCCTGATACGGGAAACCCGGGAAGAGGCCGGCGGCGAGGTTGGGCTTCGCACGCAAAAAAGATGCCTTTCCTTCCGGCGATATGATGACGATCGGATTATGGCCGGCATTGCAGAATTCCATCTCGCCGGTCTTCAGGTCGAGCCGGCCCGCGAAGATGGTGACGAACATCTCGTTCTTGTTGCCGTCGCAGAGGCAGTCATTCACGCGGCTCATGACATCGGCCATCGACAGGCCGAGTGCGCCGATGAAACGGAAGGCTGCCCTGGCGATGGCCATGAACAGCGCGGCGGGCACGCCCTTGCCGGACACGTCGCCCACCAGGAAGAAGAGGCTGTCCCCTACTTCAATGAAATCGTAGAGGTCGCCGCCCACCTCCTTGGCCGGCGTCACCATCGCGTGCAGGTCGCAGTCCTCCCGGTGCGGGAAGTTCTGCGGCAGCATACTCATCTGGATGTCGCGGGCGATGTTCAGCTCGCTCTCGTAACGCTCATTCGAAGCCGTCGTGGTCTTGAGCTCGGAGATGTATTCGTTAATGGACCGCTGCATGTAGTCGAGCGAATTGCGCAACTTCAGCAGCTCGTCTTTGGTTTCCACCTCGGGAATGGTCGCCTGGAAATTGCCCTTGGCGATGGTCATGGCCGCATTGGTAAACTCGACGATTGGGATCGTCTGCTTGCGGATCACGCTGCGGCAGCCGAAGAACAGGACGATCAGGCCGAGCAGCAGCAGGATGCGCAGGATCAGCAGCAGGGCATTCATGTAGGCGTTCACATCCTTCGTCGTACAGACCAGGCCCAGCGACCAGCCGTTGCTGACAGGCCCGAAAACCACGAACGAAGGCTCGTTGTCGTTCCGGAAACGGATCAACCCCCGCTGGCCAGCGATCATGTTCCGGCCGATCGACAGGGCCGTCGTGTCGGTCATCTCCATCGCAGAGGTAAAGATCGTTTCGTTGAGCACTTTCGTGCTGTCGGGGTGCGCGATGTAGGAGGCGGAGCGGCCGATCATGAACGCGTAGGAATGCTCGTAGGGCTTGATCGAAGTGACATGGTTCGACAGCCAGTCCAACGATATATCGGCAGTCAGGATGCCGAAGAATTTCCCGTCACCGTCCGTCAGCGGCATGGAATAGGTGGAAATACGCTGCCCGGCGCCGCCGTCATCATAGTATGGCTCGCTCCAATAGGGATGGCCGAGCAACTTCGGAATCTGGTACCAGTCGAGCGTCGGATAGTCGTAATGCTCGTTGCCCAACTGGATCGTATGCAGTTCGTGCGAGAGGTCGCCGGTATAGGTGAACGGGGCGAAATACTTCCGTCCCTTGTAGAAGCCGGGCTCGAAGGCGATGGCACTGGCGACGATGTTCGGGTTGGCCTTCACCAGCTCGCGGGTCACGTCGTAGAGGAATTCTTCGTCCATCAGATGCTCGTGGACGACCCAGTCCACGTTGTCCACAGCCCGCTCCACCTCGGTAATCACGCGCTCGATCTCAAGGATGGTATTGTCGAGGATCCGCTCCGTCTTTTCGACGCTCTCCGACGACACGGTAGCAGCGGCGAAGAACATGGAGAAGGCGGCGACGAAAATCATCACCCCGCCCGCCAGCAGCAGGACGTAAAGGCTGAGCCTGGAGGCAAAACGTTTCTTCACGCTCATCGGATCATCTCTCCATATTCAAGTTGTTTACTCATGTGTCCCGTCTCGATCAGCGACTTGTTGAGCGACTGGAACACGTCCCGGCTCACCGGCGCGAAATCCGCCGTGCCCGTGGCCGGATTGACCTGAAGATTGAGTACCTCATCGAGCATCATCCGCTGCAGGGTGCGGCTGGTCGCCACATTGAATTCCTGGATGAAGCGCATGCAGATGTCCAGCGCCTCCTCGCGATGCTCGCGCGCATAATCCCAGCCGCGGCGGGATGCCCGTACGAAACGGTTCACCAAGTCGCGATGGTTCTTGTAGTAGCGCTCGGTGACATAGAGCCCGTCTTCGGGGAAATCGAGTCCGAAATCGCGGAAGCGGATCAGGTGGTCCTGCGGAATCCCGCCCGTAGCGAGCAGCAGCTGCAGGTATTCGCTGTAGCTGTAGCAGAGCATGGCATCCACAGCGCCGGACACGTACAGGTTGATGCCCTGGATGTACGGAATCCACTCCACCTGGAGCCCGTTCCGGTAGCAGAACACCTCGCAGACCTCGGAGAATCCCGTCTTCCAGCGCCCGATGCGCTTCCCTTCGAGCGAAGCGGCCGAGTCAATGGGGAAATGGGACGCGCACATCAGGCCGTTGACCTGGGAGGTCTGAAGTACGTTCACGATCTTGACGCCCTCGTCGCGAGCGATCATGGCCGGAATCAGCTGCTGGGTGATGATATCCACCTTCCGCTTGACCAGGTTGTCGATGGTGCTCTCCGTGGAACTGACGCTGAAGTGATCGAGGACCACCTCGATGCCTTCCTCCGCATAGAAACCTTTCTCGAAGGCCACGTAGTAGCCTGCGAACTGTGCCTGCGGCGTCCATTGGGGCATGAAGGTGATCACGTCCTGCGCGTGGGCCGACAGGCACGCGAAGAGCAACAGCGCAGCCAGGAAAGGACCGGGCCGGGGGACTATGACGCGGGGCTTCGTCATGCGACTTTCTTCGACATGGTCAGGATGTTGCAGCCATTCTCATACCGATAGGAGATATGGTCCATGAGCTGCTTGCACAGGAAGATGCCCAGTCCGCCGATCTCCCGTTCCTCGGCCGACAGGGTGACGTCGGGATCCTCTTTCTCGAGCGGATTGAACGGAACACCCGCATCCTTGAGCTCGATGGTCAGCATCACGCCCTCGGGGTCGAGTTCCGTGCCAACCTCGATCCAGCCCATGCCGCCCTCGTACGCGTAGCGGACCACGTTCTCGACGGCTTCCTCGATGGACAGCCGGATCTTGAACTGCAAAGATTCGTCCTGCGGGATGTCGGGCGAGGACATCAGGTAGTCGATGATCTCACCGCATTTGTCGATGATGGGTTCAAATCTTTTCTTCATGGTGAATAACGATGGAAGTATCAGATTGATTTCTTTGGGTAAAATATCGATTTGGAAGGTGTGCCCGGCATAGATCTCCCCGTCGAGGGAGAGGTCCACCAGGTTGTTGGAGATGACCTCCACGTGCTTGGCCCGCTTGTAGTGCATGCGGCGCATGACCCACGGGGTGTCGAGGTGCTTGCCGGCGGTATAGATGGGCAGTATCCGCAGGAAGGTAAGCAGGAACATCGGGCGGATGGAACAGACCTCCATCCAGCCGTCGTCGACCTCCGCGCGCGGCGCACAGTTGAACTCCCCGCCACATACGCGGCCGTTCGCCACCGTGCACAGGAGCAGCCGGTTGCGGTTCATCCGCTCACCGTCGGCAAAGATGCGGATCCGGTTGTTGCGGCCGGTCAGGACGGCGCGGACGACCCCGCGCCGGTAGGCACTCTCCACATGCCCGTCTTCCGTGGCCTGGTTGGCGACCGACGCCACCACGGCGTCGAAGCCGATGTTGACCACGTTGATGGCATAGCTGTCGTTGACCTTGATGATGTCGACCTGCCGGACCTCTCCGGCGAGGAGCTTCTGCAGCGAAGTGAAATCGCGGTCCGGGAAGCACTTGAGGAAGTCGCTCGTCCCGCCGAACGACAGGATGCCCATCGTCTTCTTCTTGGAGCCCACCATCCCCGAAGCCACCTCGTTGATCATTCCGGAACTGCCACAGGCAACGAAACAGCACTCCACGTTGGGATGCAGGTCGCAATAGATGCGCACGAAGCGCGTTCCGTCGCCAACGCCGGTCGTCTTGTAGATCTGGTAGTCCAGACCGGGTCCGATCTCGGCGATCTGGCGTTCGATCTCCGTGACGATGAAGGCCTTGTCCGGCCGGCCGTTGATGACGAAAATATAGTGCATGGTTTACTTGAGCAGGGTGTTGTAAATGACGGGGCGCCAGTGCGGCAGCATGGCTTCCCGGTTGGAGAAATGGATCATGTAGAGCGCGGCATACGGCTCGATGGTCCGGTTCACCTCCGCCAGGTCAGCGTCGGGGCCGAAATATTCGCGCACGAAGACTTCCCAGACCCGCACCATCTGGGCGTGGGTCAGGTGGAAGAGTTTGTCGGCTATCGCATCGGACGGGTTGCTGATGCACACGAAATAGAGCATGCCCATGTCGAAGTACGGATGCCCGTAACGGAAGTCCGCCAGGTCGATCCAGTAATCCTTTCCGTGCGCCCGGATGATGTTGCCGATGTGCATGTCGCCGTGGAGGCAGGTGGTGGCGTCTGGCGCCGCGTCCACCCAGGCGTGCAGCTTGGCCTTCTGGGCGTCGTCGAAGTCTTTCGAAGCGGAGATCGCCCCGTTGAAATGTGCCTTCACGGATGAGAATACCTGTGTATTGCAGGGCGTCGCGTGCAGTTTCTTGCAAGCTTTCACGAAATCGGCGACATAGTTTTCCAGTTGATCGGGCTCCTGTGAGATGGCGCGCGAGAAGGAGCGCTTGTCCGTGATGCGCTCAAACTCCACGCCCACCCGTTTGCCGTCGGTCACCAGCCGCAGGGCCCGCGGAATCTGGATGCCCAGGTCCTTGATGGCCCAGCTCATCCGCAGTTCGCGCTCCGGTTCCGAAATCGGCATGTATTCGGCGTAGAGCTTCATCATCCGCCGGCCGTCCTTGTGGTTGTAGCTGATGGCTGTGTAGCCGTCCCCGCTGACCGTATAGTTGTTGATGTCGATCCATTCGGGCCGCGGCTCGCCGAACACGTGATCGATCAGGTAGGTGAATTCGTTGTACGCGTGCGTACCGGCCAGATCGCTCAGCGACTGGGCTAGTCCGCGATAGTGCCACTCGTGGTCGGCACGGCCGCCGGGTGCGTGGAAACGCTCCCAGAGCTTATTGCCCAACTCAACGTAGTCTCGCGCGATGGCCCGCATGTTCGAAAGCTTGTCGCCCATGGCCACCATCTTGGCGTCGTACGGCGCAGCGGCGATGCGGTCGATAGCGGCCTGCTTGCGGTCGCGCCAACTGTCGGTCTCGCTCACTCCTTCCACGAACTTGTCGCTTTCCTTCTCCACCAGGTCCGCCACCCGGTCGCCGAATTCCCGGCGCAGGTCGTCGAGCGTGATGCTGGTGTCCTCCACGACGTCGTGCAGCGCGGCGGCGGCCAGCAGTTCCTGGTCGGAAGTCATGGTCGCTACGATGGAAACCGCCTCCAGCGGATGGACAATATAAGGGAAGCCCTTCCCACGGCGCTCGGTATTGTGGTGCGCCTGGACGGCGAAAACGATGGCCTTGTCGAGTAAGGTGCTGTCGAGGAATTTGTTTGCCATATTGTTACATATTGTGAAGTTTGCTGAAACTGTCGTAGAGACGTTGTGCCGTCCCTTCGTTGTATTTGGAGGGGCCGTTCAGGGTGTTGAGGAAGAACTCGATGCCCTTCGCCCCGCCTTTCTCGGCCACAAAGACGATGCAGATGTTCTGCAGGCCCAGCGTGGAGGCGATAATGTCCAGGTCGGTGCCGCTGATCTGGCTGACGGCGAGCCGGTAGGCCTTGTCGGAGCAGGTCTTGCGCATGCGTTCCACGTCGCCCAGGGTCTTGAGGCCCATCTGGAGCATCGGGTCGAGGTACGGCATGCCGCTGAGCGGCTGGATCTCCGCCTGGTTGATGGCAGCGATCTTCGCGTTGAGCGAACCGAACGGATCGAGCGACAGGTAGCTGCGCCATGTGTCGCCGTTGAGCGAAACGGCGTCGAAGTCGCCGTCCTTGACCAGCTGTTCGGCCTTGCGGCGGTAGTCGGTGAGCTCCTTGCGGATGCGGCTGAACTCCTCGTCGGCGAGCTCCAGCAGGCCCGCTAGGCGCGTCAGGCTGCGCAGGTGCTCGGGCGGCACCTCCACCCCGCTCTTGTATCCCGTATCATGGTTCATGGAAGCCCAGACGTGCTGCAGCGCGGTGCGCATCTGCACCTCGAACCGGATCTGGTTGATCATGGGATGTTCCGGGTCGCTGTAGAGCGCGGTCGGGATGCGGCAGATGAAGTGGAGCGACATGTAGCCGAACGTGTCCCGTCCCAGCTGCTTGCGCTTGTCCACGGAATTCTCCCAATCGACCTCGAAGATCTTGTCCACCAGCGCGGCGATCTTGTCGACTTCTTCGTTGTAGAAGGTGATGACCCGCACGCCGACGATGTCGGTGATGTCGGAGATATCCTTGTATTTCTGGCCCTTGAGCTCCAGTTTTCCGGCCAGGCTCGCTTCGGTCTTGACCCGGCCTTCGATGCCGCTGACGATGATGTTGCTCTGCTTCACGCAATCCTGGAGCGCCGTGAGGATGATATCCTTCATCTTGGCATAATCCGGCAGAAGCTCCCGGTATTCTTCCAGGATCATCGTACCGTGCAGGTCCAGTCCGTAATCTTCTACGTTCTTCATCGCCAGCGCTTGTTCTATGCAGTGGTAAATTCGCGGTGTTCCATCAGGATGCGGCCGTCGCAGATGACGGTGTCGACAATATCGCTGCCCGCGGCATACACCCAATTGGAGATCAGGTGATGGAGGGGATGCATGCGTTCGTCGTCCAGCCGCACGAGGATGGCGTCGGCCAGTTTTCCCTCGGCGATGACGCCGGCGTCGATGCCGAAGGCCTCCGCACCGTTGCGGGTGGCGATTTCCAACGCCTCCTGGGCCGGCATCACCTGCGGGTCGCCGCTTGCACACTTCGCAAGCAGGGCGGCGAATTTCATCTCCTCGTGCATGTCAAGGTTGTTGTTCGAGCTGTCACCGTCGGTGCCCAGGGTGATGCGGCAGCCGGCCTCCTTCAGCATCTTGAAGGGGAAGACGCCGGAAGCGAGCTTCAGGTTCGAGCAGGGGCAGTGGGAGACGGTCACGCCGCGTTCGGCCAGGATGGCTGCCTCCTCCGGGTCCACATGGACCGTGTGCGCGGCGATCACGTTGTCGCCGAGCACACCGAGTTTGTCCAGGTAGCGGACCGGCGTAGTGCCGTGTTCCTTCAAGCAGTCGTCCACTTCCTTGCGTGTCTCACAGAGATGGATATGGAGTTTCATGCCGAGTTCCCGGGCCGTTTCGGCGCAGCGGACCAGCAGGTCGGGGCCCACGGTATAGATGGCGTGGGGCGCCACGGTCAGCGTGATGCGGCCGCTCGTGGGGTCGGCCCAGCGGTGAAGCAAGTCGAGCTTGTCGGCCTGCTGCGACTTGGAGTGCGATTCGACGAACGTTACGCCGATGGCCGCCCGCATCCCGTATTGCTGCACCACGTCGATGGTCTCCTCGATGTCGAAATACATGTCGGAGAAGAACACGGTGCCCGACTTGATCATCTCGCGCACGGCCAGGCGCGACCCCTCGCGGATGTCGGCGGACGTGAGCTTTTCCTCGAAGGGCCAGATGTATTCGGTGAGCCATTTCTGCAGCGGCATGTCGTCGGCATAGCCGCGCAACAGGCTCATGGCAGCGTGGGTATGGGTATTGTAGAAAGGCGGCAGGATCGCCATCCCCTCAGCCTCGATCACATGGCGGGCCGGGGCGTCGGCGGGGGCGTCGAGGCTGCGGAAACGGTTGCCCGCGACCAGCACGTTCACCTTCTTGCCGAACAACAGTACGTTACGGATCAGTATATCGTTCATGGTGCTTTCTTTAATAATACTTTACCTCGCGGCCTTCGAGGGCCGAGAGCAGGTTGTTGGCCATGCGGCTGGCGCCGAAACGGAACCAGCGCTTGTCGAGCCACTTCTCACCGAGAATGTCCGAGACGATCTCCCAATAAGTGACCGCATCTTCCGGAGTGGCGATGCCACCGGCGGGCTTGAAGCCCACCATCCGGCCTGTCTTTTCGTGGTATTGCTTGATGCAGCGGCACATGGTCGCGGCAGCCTCGGGCGTAGCCGAGACTGCTATCTTGCCGGTCGATGTCTTGATGAAGTCGGCGCCCGCCTCCATGGCCAGGAACGACGCGTCCTCGATGAGCGCGGTCTCTTTCAGGGCGCCCGTCTCCAGGATCACCTTCAGGTGGACTTGCGGATTGATGGCGCGGATGGCGCGGCCGATCTCCACGATCTCGCGTTCGGCTTCCGGGTAGTTGTTTTCCAAAAATGAATTGAGCGCCAGCACGATGTCTACCTCGTCGGCCCCGTCGCGGACGGCCGTCTCGCATTCCAGGACTTTCACGGGCAGCGGGCTCTGGGAGGCCGGGAAGCAGCCGCCCACCACCGTCACGTGTACGTCTGCCGTCGCGCGGGTCTCGGCCACGGTTTTCGCGAAGTTGGGATACACGCAAATGGAGGCTGGCAGCGGATAGCCGGGGAATGATTCGTGGAAGCGGTTGACCTTGCGGGTCATCTCCGCTATCTTCGAATAGGTGTCCGAGCCGTTGAGCGACGTGAGGTCGATCATGCCAAGCACGGCTTTGTAGATCGCTTGCTTATTCATCTTCCTTGTTATTCTTCTTCAGCTCTTGTTCGAGCTGCTTGAGTTCGTCACGGGTCATTTTCTTGCGTCTGTGGCGCTGGGGCTTCGGCTTGGCAGAACTGTCCGCGCCGGCCTTTTCCTCCAGCCGCTCCTGCTCCGGCTCGGCGCCTTCCATCAGGTCCCTGGGCACCGGCGGGTTCTCCAGCATGCCGGGCTCCTCCGCATCTTCCATATCGAGCTGATCCGGTTGCTTTTCCGCCAGGGTCTCCAGCTGCAAGCGGGAGTGCCGGAATATCTTGTCCAGCTGCTTCGGATCGTGGAGATAGAAATTGATCGAGATGCGGAAATCCTCGGCCGTGAAACCGTGCGCAACCAGGATGGGCTCATAGACTTTCAGGGAGTCCACGTACCGCATCTCCTTGGAGCCTTCCTCCTGCGCCATCTCGATGCTGGCGTCGGCCAGGTAGAACTCCGCGATGAGCGAAGACATCTCCGCCGGGGGAATGATTCCCTCTTCCTGGCAGCCGCCCAAAAGCAGCGTCAGGGCGATTCCGACCAACATACAGGCTTTTTTCAAGACTTTACCCATTTTACAACTTTCAAAGATAACAAATTTTACCGATTTATCTAACTTTGTAGCCGCATGAATCGAAGAAACCTGGATTTTTTGACGCTAACCGCGATTTTTCTGGTGCTGGCGGCGTGGCTCGCCACGGGCTGGCTGGCGTCTCCCTGTTCCGGCGATGCGCTCCCGCTGCTGGCTGCGCTGATCGTGTTCGCGGTTGTCTGCCGGGTCCTGAGCGCCGTCAACCGCCAGATGCTGACCGGATCCAGCCTGCTTCCCCCGCTGCTCTACGCGTTTCTGGCCACAGCCCATCCGGGTTCGCTCAGCATCTCCACATTTCATGCCGCCGTGCTGCTGCTGGCTGTCAGCATCTATTACTATCTCTCCTACAATGCGTGCCGTGCGTCGATGGGAAACCTCTCCGGCATGTATCTGGCGCTGGGCGGCGCGTCGATTCTCTGCCCGCCACTGCTCTGGCTCGCGCCCGTATTTGCGTTCACCTCGGTCACCAAGGCCGAGGAGAAGGTCAAGTTCTGGACCGCCTCCGTACTGGCGCTCATTGCGCCCCTGGCCGCCTTTGAGGCCATCCTGTATTTCATCGGCGCAGAAGGCCCCTTCTACGGTTCCCTGACCGCCATCTGGCACAACATGCTGGCCGTCCGGCATCCTTCCTTCGCCCGACCCGTCATCTCGCTCGTCCGCATCGCTGCTATCGCCGCCCTCACGGTCGTGACCATCGTGAAGGTGTACGCGCACCTGAATACCTACAAGACCGCCCAGTTCCATGCCTGCGTGCGGATGATCCTCCTGACGCTGTGCCTGGGCGTGCTGACGCTGCTCTTCTGGGGCGACACCGCCACGCCCGCAGGCCTGATGTTCCTGCTGCCGGTGGCACCGCTGCTGGGCCTGTACGTGGAGAACGACCGCAACCGGACAACCGTCCGCACGGAGCTGGCTATCCTGGCTTTCATCCTGATCACCGAACGCATTTCCTGCTTTGGATAACTTTTTATATCTTTGTCTTCAAATTACTTCTCTATGAAAAAGATTTTCGGCATCCTGATCGCGGTCGTGCTCGTAGGGCTCGCCATTTTCTGTTATTTCCGTTTCTATTTCGTCTTCGGCGAAGGCGTCCGCAGCGGAGAACTCAACTACGTGGTCCACAAGGGCGTCATCTGGAAAACCTACGAAGGCAAGCTCATCCAGACGGGCATCAAGGCCCAGACTACCGGCGTGCAGTCGAACACCTTCGACTTCTCCATCGCCGACAAGGAGATCGCCGAGCGCCTGATGACCGAGAGCGGCAAGGTGATGGATCTCCACTACAAGGAGTATTTCGGCCGTCTCCCCTGGCGGGGCCACACCAAGTACATCGTGGATGACATTCTGAACATCAAGGAGAAAAACACGACCATCGACGACCAGAACACGGAAGTTCTCAGCACTATCGCCCCGGGCGCGGAAGGCGCCGACACGGTCATCCCGGGGCTATATTGAGATGAAAAAACTGCTGGTTCCGCTGTTGCTGCTGTTCTGCGCGCTCCCGGCCGCCGGCCAGGGAGGTGACAGTTTCCTGTTCGACCTGAACGATTTCCTCGACATGCGGGCCAACAAGTCGTACGCCAAGTCCGACACCACCTACATAGGACGTTATCCCTATCACTGGGACGCCCGGACCTTCTACAAGTCCACCGGCATGCATGTCGTCTCCTCCTTCGGCGGCGACATCAACCTGTCGACCGGCATGATCAACCGGGTCGGCGTTGGCATCAGCTACCGCGGCCTCGGCCTGAGCTACTCTTTCGCCCTGGGCCGGAAACTCGGCCTCGACCTGAGTTTCGACAGTTACGGCAGGCATTTCTGCTTCGAGTATTCCCTGAAGGCCACCAAGGACCTGAAAGGCACCATCCAGATGGCGGAATCGGGCACCACCCGGGAAGTCGCGAACGACCTGCTCCTGATTGCGAGCAAGCTGAACCTGTTCTGGAGCTTCAACCCCCGCTTCTCCTATGCCGCCGCCATGAAGCAGACCCGGATCCAGCGGCGCAGCGCGGGCAGCGTAATCGCCGCCTTCTCCTGGGCTGCCTGGGACCTTCTGTTCACGACGGATAAAGACACTTCCATCGACTGGACGGCTTTTTACGAGTCCAACTACTTCTACCAGCGGTTCTCCCTCGGTCTGGGCTACGGCTACAACCTGGTCCTGGGAAAGGAAAAATGGCTGATCCACGCCTCCCTGGTACCGATGTGGACGTTCTATGAGATGCAGCAATGGCGTACCCGGTCCGTCAAGGAACGCATCAACCGCCCGTACGGATGGTTCGACTTTGCCGGAACGGCCCGCGCCGGCATCTATTTCCGTTGGACCGACCGCTGGTCGATCGGTTTCAGCGGCGTCGTCAACCAGTGGGTGTCCTCCGACCACCTTTTCAAGAAGGCCGTAAACTACCACCGCTTCGGCGCACAGGAATGGCAGATGCGGCTCTCCCTGGCCTACCGGTTTTAACCCTTTTCAGCGCAGTTAACCCAGGTCCTTGACCAGTTTGTGGATCATACGCATCTGGTCGGGTATGCGGATGCGCTGCGGGCACTTCGGCACGCAGGCGTTGCACATCACGCAGGCCGAGGCGTCGGTGCCGGAAGCGAGCGTCGCATAACGCTTGAGGAATTCCTTCCGTTTCTCCTTGTAAGCCTTGTCTTTCTTGTTGTTTGGATCGGGCAGCTTCAGCGCGTCGCTCACGCCGTTGTAGACCGCGAAGACACCGGGGATGTCCACGCCGCGCGGGCAGGGCATGCAATAGCGGCAGGCCGTGCAGGGGATGTGCGGATTGGCGTTGTAGAGCTGTGCCATCTCCATCAGGTACGCGTTGTCGGCTTCGGTGCAGGGCTTGAAGTGGCTGAACGTGTAGACGTTCTCCATGAGCTGCTGCATGTTGCTCATGCCGCTGAGCGTACACATCACGGCCTTGGGCGTGGAGGCGAAGGTCAGCGCCACGCCGGCCGGCGAGAGCTGCGGGAAATGCTCGGCGAGCTTCCCTTTCAGGCCTTCCGACACGTTGGCCAGCGCACCGCCGCGGATGGGCTCCATGACGACCACCGGGATATTCTTGGCTTCCAGCATCTTGTAGAGGGTTTCCGCATCGCAGGGCTCGTCACTGTCCTCCAGCGGCATGTCTTTCCAGTCCACGTAGTTGAGCTGGATCTGCACGAACTCCCATTTGTACGGCATGGCCAACAGCTCCTTCATCGCTGCATTCGATCCGTGGAACGAGAAGCCCAGATGCCGGATCACGCCCTTCTTCCGCTGCTCCTGCAGGTACGGCAGCAGGCCGTTGTCGACGAAGCGCTTCTTGAAATCTTCCACGCTGCCGATGGAGTGCAGCAGAAAGTAGTCCACATAGGTCGTACGCAGGTTCTTCAGCGAGTTGGCGAACATCTCCTTGCAGGCGCCCAGCTCGGCGTTCGTGAAATTCGAGAGCTTGGTCGCAATGAGGTAGCTCTTGCGGTCGTGGCGGCTGAGGGCCTCGCCCGTGGCACGTTCCGAATCGCCGTAGGCCGGCGCCGTGTCGAAATAGTTGATGCCGTGCTCGAGCGCGTAGTCGATCATCATGTTGATGGCCTCCTGGTCGAGTGGGGCGCGGCGGCCGCCACCTGGCTTGCGCGGGAAACGCATGCAGCCCATGCCGAGCAGGCTGATGCTCTCGCCGCCCAGCGAGGGCCAGGTGCGGTGGATGACCTGGTCGCCCTTGGCGGGTTCGGTGAATTTCCAATTCTGGGGCAGGACGCCCGCGGCGCGCAGCGGCGCGGCGGCCAGCGAAGATCCGGCGGCCAGGCCGGCGCCAGCCAGCATCAGGGCCCGGATCGCCTCGCGGCGGTTCATCTTGTTGTTTTCCATATCGATAGACTATTTGATTTCAAAGTGGTAGATGGTATTCTGCGTGTAGGTCTCGCCCGGGCGGAGCACCGTGGGCGGGAAATCCGCGTGGTTCGGCGCGTCGGGGAAATGCTGGGTCTCGAGCACCAGGCCGCGATCGGGCTTGCCGCTGTACATCTGCAGGCCCGGCTGGTCGGTATAGACCTTTAGGAGGATGCCCGTAGCGGGCTCCCAGAGCTCGAGCGCCGGCTCAATCTGGACGCCGCGCAGCACAAAGTTGTGGTCGAATTCCGGGGTCACCGGCTTGCCGGCGCGGAAGTCGAACGGCGTGCCGTCGACCGGGGCGATCTCGCCCGTTGGAATCAGTTCCGCATCGACGGGCGTATAGTAGTCCGCGTTGATTTTCAGGATGTGCGTGGTGGTCGGCCCCTCCCCGTCCCCGTGCAGGTTGAACCAGGCGTGGAGCGTGGGATTGAGGATGGTGGGCGCATCGGTGGTGGCCGCATACTGCAACACGAGCTCGTTCTTGTCGGTCAGCGTGCAGAGTACCGAGATCTGCAGCGTGCCGGGATATCCCTCTTCGCCGTCCGGCGACACGCGCGTCATCAGCAGCGTGGATTCGGATAATGGCTGGAGCGTCCACTCCCGCTTGTCGAAGCCCGCCACGCCGCCGTGAAGGTGATTTTCGCCCTCATTCACGGAGAGTTGCCAGGTGTATCCGTCGAGTTCGAAACGGCCCTTCGCGATGCGGTTGCCGTAGCGGCCCACGATGGGCTGGCGGTAGTCCTGGTCCGCCAGGGCCCCGGCCGCATCGCCGCAGCTCCACACCACGTTTTTCAGCGTACCGTCCTTCGCAGGCACCTCGAGGCGCAGCAGGCGGGCGCCGTATGAGGTGAACGTGGCGGTCATCCCGTTCTCGTTGCGAATGGTGAAAGTGGTCTCTTCCACTGGTTTACGGCAACCTAAGAGCAGAGCTGCGAACAGGATGGCGACGCAAAATATTTTGAATATCCTCATAGAATCGCTATTTTTGATAGATAATTCCAAAGGTATGAAAAAATCGGCATTCCTCCTTCTCGCCATGCTGTTTTTCTGCGTTTGCGCAGCAACGGCCCAGACCTGGGCCCCGGCCGGCGACCACATCCGCACCCCCTGGGCCGACCAGGTCGATCCCGCGAATCCCCTCCCCGAATATCCCCGCCCGCAGCTCCAGCGCGACGCATGGATGAACCTCAACGGCCTGTGGGAATACGCGGTCCTGCCCCGCGACGCAACCTACGAAAAACCCGACGGACAGATCCTCGTGCCCTACTGCATCGAGTCGAGCCTCTCCGGCGTGGGACGGACGGTCGGCACTGAGCAGCACCTGTGGTACCAGCGTCGCTTTTCCATCCCCAAGGGCTGGAAGGGACAGCGCGTGCTGCTGCATTTCGGCGCAGTGGACTGGCAGGCCGACATCTGGGTCAACGGCGTGAAGGCCGGTTCGCATACGGGCGGCTATACGCCTTTCAGCCTGGACATTACGGACGCCCTGCAAGCCGGTGAGAACACCCTCACCGTGCGGGTCTGGGACGGCACCGACACGGGCTTCCAGCCGCGCGGCAAGCAGGTGCGCAAGCCTAGTGGCATCTGGTATACCTCCGTCACGGGCATCTGGCAGACAGTCTGGCTGGAGCCGGTGCCCCAGCAGTACATCGCCGGGCTGCGCATCACGCCCGACCTGACTTCCGGATGCATCCGCGTGCTGGCGGAAGGTGTCTCGCAAGGCATCGTGCAGGCCCGCCTGCGCGGCGAGGGAAAGGTCACCGTTTCCGGCGCACTGGCCGGTGCGGAAGTCGAGATTCCGGTGCCCGACGCACACCTGTGGAGCCCCGACGATCCATTCCTTTATGACCTGGAAGTGAGCCTGCTTGTGAACGGAAAGGTTGTGGACCGCGTACAGAGCTACTGCGCCATGCGCCAGGTCGGCGTCGCGCCCGGCCCGGACGGCATCCTCCGCATGACCCTCAACGGCAAGCCCCTCTTCATGTACGGCCCGCTCGACCAGGGCTGGTGGCCCGACGGCCTGTACACCGCCCCCACCGACGAAGCGCTGGCCTTCGACGTGCAGAAGACACGCGACTGGGGCTTCAACCTCATCCGCAAGCACGTGAAGGTGGAGCCGGACCGCTGGTACTGGCACTGCGACCGCCTCGGCATCCTCGTATGGCAGGACATGCCCAGCGGCGACCTCCACGGCAGCTGGCAGATGACCCGCCTGTACGAAGGCACGGAGTTCGTCCGCAGCGCCGCCTCGGAAGCCTGCTACCGCAAGGAATGGAAGGAGATCATGGACTACCTCTACAGCCATCCCTGCGTGGTGGTGTGGGTCCCCTTCAACGAAGGCTGGGGCCAGTTCAAGACCGTCGAGATCACGGACTGGACCAAGCAGTACGACCCGTCGCGCTTGGTCAACTCGGCCAGCGGCGGCAACCACTTCCTGAAGGCCGGTGACATCCTCGACCTGCACAACTATCCGCAACCCGAGATGTACCTCTACGATGCGAAGCGTGTGAACGTGCTGGGTGAATACGGCGGCATCGGCATGCCGGTGGAAGGCCATCTCTGGACGCCCGACCGCAACTGGGGCTACATCAAGTTCGCCAGCCCCGCCGAGGTGACCGACGAATACGTGAAATACGCCCGCCAGCTGAAAGACATGGTCGCCCGCGGCTTCTCCGCCGCCATCTACACCCAGACCACCGACGTCGAGATCGAAGTCAATGGCCTGATGACTTACGACCGCCGCGTCGACAAGGTCGACATCCCGCGTGTCCGTGAAATCAACCAACAAGTAATCAATACTTTACAATAATGAAACGTACCCTGCTTTTTGTCGCGGCGGCCCTGCTCGCCCTGACGTCCTGCACCCAGGGAATCAAGACAGAAACCCTCCAGCTCGATGAGGAGATTCCGTTCCGTGAGGGCAGCGACAACCACCTCGAACTCGAACTTGACATTGATTTTCCGGTCTCCGGCTTCTCGAAGGAAGCCCTCGAGGAAGTCCGCCAGACCATCCGTGTCCACACGCTCGGCGAGAATTATACCGAATTCACCGGCTCGCTCGCTGAGATGGGAAAAGCCTGGCGGGATGCCATGGCCGAAGATTATATCGTTTCCAACACGGCCATGCTGGAGGAAATGGAGATGAGCGAAGAAGATGCCCCCTTCCTCAACTGGAGCTATGAATACAAGGGCGCTTTCGGCGAGACCTACGACAAGTATGTCAATTACATGGTCGACCAATATCAATACCTGGGCGGCGCCCACGGCATGTACGGCCTCTTCCCCATCGTGTTCGACAAGGAGAGCGGCCGGCAGGTCGAATGGCGCGACGTGGTGCCCGGCGTCTCCGACGACAAGATGGCCCGCCGGGTCTACCTCCACCGGCTCGACGACCTGAAGGACACCATCGACGAAGACGACCTCGACGCCGACAACATCTTCTTCTCCGAAGACATCGAGCCCAGTCCGTGGTTCACCGTCAATGACAAAGGCATTACCTTTTACTACGCCCCCTACGACATCGCCCCCTATGTCTTCGGCGTCATCACCATTCCGGTTCCCTGGGAAGACCTGAAATAATGAAACATCTCTTATTTGCATGCGCAGCGCTGCTGGTCCTGGCGACCGCCTGCTGCAAAGACGAAGCGCCGAAGGAAAAGGGTGCCTTGGAGGTCATCAAGGCCCGGACAAGCATCCGGGAATTCACGGGCGAGAAACTTTCCGAAGCGCAGATCCACACGTTGCTCGACGCGGCGATGGCCGCGCCGACGGCCGTCGACATCCGTCCCTGGCGTTTCATCGTCATCACCGACGATGAAATCAAAGCCGGTCTGTATCAGGGGGAAGTCCACAAGAAGATGGTCACTACGGCTGGCGCCGTGATCGTCGTCTGCGGCGAAACAACCCGCATGGTCAAGCCGCACGATGCAGCAGAAGATGCCGAGCCTGTCGAACGGCCCAATAAATATTGGTTCGAGGACTGCTCCGCCGCCACCGAGAATCTGTTGCTGGCCGCCACGGCCCTCGACCTGGGCGCCGTCTGGCTCTCCTGCTACCCGACCGAACGGATCGTCGACCGCATCCGTGCCTACCTCAACATCCCCGCCAACGTTACCCCGCTGGCCATCGTCCCGGTCGGCTACCCCGCCGAAACCCCCGCACCGAAAGACAAGTGGAACCCCGACAACATCCACTACGACCGCTGGTAATCTTTCGCTTTCCTTCGCCAACCCGAAAATCGTTGTCCTGCGCCGGAGCCGTTTAAGCGGCATCAGACGCAGGACAACCTACTCAACGGGGCCTTGAAGGCGGGGTTGTCCAGACAGACCTCCCTCTGAAGTGACCACAATGGCATGTGATCTGGACAACGTTTTTCGGGTTACCCCCTAGGGCGCTATTTCGTCTCGGACCGGATGACCTTGATGTCGCCGGACCTGATGGTAATCGTTTGTTTCTGGCCGCCCTGAATGACGGTGACAGTGTTCGGGGCGTTGTGATCAACGGACTTCGTCTTGACGAGAATGACGCCATTCTCCCAGCCTTCGTACTGCATGATGTCTACGCCTGAAAGATTCTTGTAAGAATCCCGGTTACTGCCCTTGACAACAGATACGCTCTCGATGGCCGACGCATTCAGGTTTTCGAAATCCTCTTTTGTGGCCTTTTTGCCGTCAATGACATAGATGGGGTCGGTAGGCATACGCGTATCTTTCGTACGGATGGTATGGACCTGAATGACGGTTTTGTCGTCGTCTACCTTGGTGATCTCATAACTCACAATCGTCTTTCCGGCAAGTTGGGAGCCGTCGAAGTTGTCGACCGGCCGGTCGTCGATCACGTAGTGGTTCGTCGTATCCGGGGTAGTTGAAAAGGGAGCTGCCTGAAGAGTACCGCTGCAAAGAACAAGGGCGCAGATGGTGAAAAGATACGTGAGGTTGGTTTTCATTTCGTTGGGCATTATTGGTTTGTGCATGCGAGGAGCGACGTGGTACCTTCGTCCTCGTTGCAACTCAGGATATACGAACAGGTGCTGCCATCCTTGAGATGGGCGGTAAGAATGGCCACGGGCCCGGCAGGCGTGGCCGTGATCGATTCGATGTCACCGATGTCCAGCAGCAGCATCTGCTGGATTCCTTCGGCAATCTGGACGGGCGTTAGCGGCGTGTCTGCGTCGTGGGAACGGGCGGGTACGAGCCAAAGCAGCAGGGCGATCGCGGCTGCCACAGCGGTCAGGGTGATGCCCCAGCGGACAATCTTGTGCCGTTTCTTCTCGCCTTCGGCAACGATCCGGTCGAATTCCGCATCCGCGTCGTCAGTTACGGCTAGGCTACCCTGGGCGAGGAAGCCAATCAGCCGGGCGAAGTCCCGCTCGTCTTCGTCTGCCGGATGCGTGGCGAACCATTCCCGGAGCCGTTGCTCTTCGGTAGGCGTGGTATCAGCTTCCAGATAGCGTTGTATCAACGCCTTGCGTGTATCTTTGTCCATGGTCATCGGATTTTCTTCAATTGTTCGAGCATTTGCTTGCGGGCGGTGGAAATCGCGACTTTGATGCTCGCTTTCGGCCGTCCGGTGGTCGCGGCGATCTCGTCGAGCGACAGGCCGTATTCGTTGCGCAGGGTCAGGAAGGTTCGCTGTGTTTCCGTCAGCCGGTTATACAGGGTGTTGCGGATGGTCTCGATATCTTCAGCGTCTGCAGCCTCAGTGGCGGATTCACCGCTTGCGACCGTCGTATCCGTCATTGCCTGAAATTGCAGATGCTGCTTCCGATAGCGGCTGATGCAGAGATTCTTCGTGATCTTCACGACCAGTGCTTCCGCGTCCCGGACAGGATAGCCCTTCTCAGATAGTTGCCACAGCGTAATCAGGGCTTCCTGTGCCACATCCTCTGCCTCTCCGGCCAGGCCTGCGGCCCGGTTGAAACGCTGAGCCAACGCCGTCAGTTTGCTCCGTATCCTGGCTGAGAGTTGTGCAAATTCCTGTTCCGTTATGGTACGCATACACCATAAAGGTAGCAAAAACAAGCAGAAAGTTAATCGGAATGATCAGTTGCAGGGGGATTCGTCGGCGCAAGGGTGGCCTTCTTGCTCGGTCTCGAGGGTGGCGTGGTGAATACCGGACTCGCGCAGGGCATGCTTGACATCGTGGACGATGGCCTCGGCATCGCTTTCCGGGGCGACGACCAGATGGGCTGTCAGCGCCGTCTCAGTGGTGCTGATGGGCCAGATGTGGAGATGGTGTACGCTGCGGACACCTTCTGCGGATTCCATCTGCTGCCGGATCTCGTCGGGATGGATGCCCTCGGGGACGGCGTCCATGCTCATCCGGACACTTTCAGCCAATAGCTGCCAGGTACTCACCAGGATGACAAGGGCGATGACGATGCCGATAATGGGATCGATGAATGTCCAGCCGGTCCGCGAGATAACGATACCTGAAATAACCACGCCGACGGACACGAGCGTGTCGGCGGCCATGTGAAGGAAGGCGCCGCGAGTATTGATGTCGTTTTTCTGATGACGCATCAACAGCCAGGCAGTCAGGCCATTGATGACGATACCCACGCCCGCCGTCCAAGCTACGGCTCCGCCATCGATCGCCACAGGATTGTGCAACTTATGGATACTTTCAACGATGATGGCACCCACGGCCACCAGCAGGATGACAGCGTTGAGCAGCGAGATCAGGATCGACCCCTTTTTGTAGCCATATGTGAACTTTTCGGTACCGTGCGAGGCCGCCAGCCGGAAAGCAATCAGCGCCAGCACCAGCGAAAAGACATCACTCAGGTTGTGCCCCGCATCGGACAGCAGTCCCAGCGATCCCTTCCAAAGGCCGACGCCCGCCTCGACGAGCACGAAGGCCATATTCAAGGCAATGGAAATCCAATAGATTCCCTTCAGGGAAGCCACGTCCGCCGCTTCCGCATGATGATGGTGATGATGATGCTCGTGTTCCATTTTCAAAGACAAAGGTACTGCGAATTATGATGCCTGTCCATCCCCAAAAATAGGGATTTTTTCGCTGCAATGTACGTAATTGATATTCAGATGATTGCAAAAAGCCCTCCCCTTCTCCACAGAGGGGAGGACTTTTCGTTACTGCCTGTCTTTCAGATGTTTCCGTTGCAGCGGAAGAAGGGCGGGCTACGGGTTGACGATCGTGCAGCGGTCGTTCCATTTGAGGCCGCCGGGACGGATTTCGCTGGCGCCGTACTTGCCACCTGCGTAATCCTGTTTCAGGAATACTTCGTGGCAGACCATGAAGCCCTGGTCTTCACAGATCACTTCTGAGGTGAACGTGCGGTAGACAGGAACGCCCAGTGCATTCACTTCCACCTTGTAGTCCGAGAAGACCCGGGCGGCCTTGGGCGTGCCCCATTCGGGGCAATTGTCCTTGACTGCCTGCTCCAGCCAGGCCACGTGACCCGTGAAGTTCTCATGTTTGTCCCCTTGGGCCTTGGTGGTGCGATATTGCGTCAGAAGGGCGCCTTTCTTCATCTTCAGGATTTCGGCATTGGGCTTTTTCTCCTTGGCAGCAGCCTTGCGTTCTGCATCGAAGGCCTGCAGCGAAGCAATGTCAAAAGAAGCCGGGAAATCGATCTTGTATTCTTCCGGAAGCTCGTTATAGAGTTGCTGCATGTTGCCGGCCATCTCTGAGAATCCCTCTTCCGAACCATTCGTCCATTTCATCGTGACACCTGTCGAAAGGCTGCCGAAAGCCCGGTAGAGATGGAACATGCGCGTGGCCGGATTGTCGCTTTTCAGCGCACGGGCCAGCTGTGCATTGGCCTTGGTCACCATATACTGGCCCAGCTTGCGGGCTTTGGTCTCTTTGTCATCGCCGCTGTAATCAGGGCTTTCGGGAA
>Ga0265301_10001595_pt1 | contig 29091 bp, 24 predicted proteins | sample AusTroGonzalo_MG_2_FD_193488 | JGI IMG/M metagenome (GOLD analysis project Ga0265301, IMG submission 193488) | Bovine rumen microbial communities from tropical cattle in Woodstock, Queensland, Australia - Gonzalo_04 | ecosystem: Host-associated > Mammals > Digestive system > Stomach > Rumen ... | reverse complement strand
GATGAAGACAGCCACTAAGACGTTTGTTATTGGCGCTGCGGTCGCCGCGGTGATCGTTCTTGTCCCGGCATCGGCTTTCGCACAGGGACCGCACGGAGGTCCGCCGCCAGCCAACGGTATCCGGCTTGCGACCGACATCGTGAATCTTGTCCGTGCGGTGATCGAACCGCGTCCGGTCCCGGTCATTCTGGCTCCGAACGAACGTGTGGTCACGACTCGCGTCGTAACGACGACTCCGGTCGTTATCACGACTCCAGTTGTCACAACGACTCCGGTGGTTACAACCCCGGTCACCACGACGACTCCGGTTGTCACGACGACTCCAGTTGTCACAACGACTCCGGTTGTCACGACGACTCCAGTTGTCACAACGACTCCGGTGGTTACAACCCCGGTCACCACGACTCCGGTCGTCACCACGATTCCCGATTACAGCTACACATTCTTCTACGGCGACTATGTCCCGTATTATGAAGGCTGGTTTTTCTATTCGAACGAGTGGATCTGGGGCGGACGCGGCCCACGTCCGCACGCTCCGCCGAGATGGATCCCGCCGCCTCGGGAACCGCATCGTCCGATCCTCATCGGCCCGCGTGAACCCGCTCCGATCGGCCGCCGCATTGATTCTTCCAGCACAGTCATCATCCGGCCTCAGAGCCCAGAAAACCCGGTCGTGCCCAGCCAGCATCGCATCCCGCGTCGCGACGGCCGTTGACGTCCGGACTCGCTCCAACACAGTTAAGGGTAAAAGAATGCGCCCGGTTCCACCTCGGAGCCGGGCGCGTTCCGCGTCATGGGGAGAATGATTTTTCAGTCGTTCCCGCCGGGAACAGCGATCATTCAAGCCTCAGCTGTTTAATGACCTGATCCGCTTGGGCGTAGCCGTTTTCTCCGGCGGTTTTGAGCCACTGTTTCGCTTTTTCCTTATCAGGTTCGATGCCGTCGGCGCCGCCCACATAGAGCATGCCGAGCGCCGCCTGAGAACTGACAATGATCTTGTTCATGACCGTGGGGACTTTCAAATCGATCACGGCTTTCTCGTCAAACATTTTTTTGTTATTGAGCGCGCCGGGCATATGATCGAGGACGGACTTTTCGTCGGTCAGCGGGAGCTCGGCCAGTTTCAGCAGATACTTCCCCGTTTTTTTGTACTGCCTCGCCTCCTGATAGAGTTTCACGAGCGAATACTGCGCGTAAGCGCAGCCCTGGTCCGCGAGCTTTTCCATCATTTCAAGTCCTCTTTCCTCATCATGCTCTTCCACCATGATGTATGAGGCATAGGATGTCATCGCGATCTCGTTTCCGGCTTCCGCCGCAGGTTTCAGGTATTTGTCCCCCATTCCCTCCTCCTGCCGTTCGACGCCGAGACCCTCGCAATAGCAGATAAAAAGCATCAGCATGGCGTCCGTGTTGCCTTTGTCCGCGCTCTTGGTGAAATGCTCCGCCGCGGTCTTATAGTCCTTCGCATCCATGGCGGCATAACCCGCCTCAAGTTCCTGACTTCCCTTCGCGGCCTCCGGTTTCGCGGTTTCCGCTTTGCTTTCGGTCTGAGCGGGCGTTTCCGTTGCCGCATCCGCTATACTTTCGGCTTGAGCAGGCGTTTGTTTTTCTTCTGCGGCATTCTTGCCGCATCCGGGGAGGAGCGTCAACGCGAGGGACACTGCGAGAATGCCCGGAAGCGCGCGGGACACGTGTTTCATCGTTTTGGCGGTTTTTGAGGTAGTGCTGATCGTCATTTTATCCGGTCCTTCTGGTTAATTTGACGGTTTGTGCCCTTATCCTCGTTCCCGGAGACGAAAACGAGGATGCGTCGTTCGCCGTTCAATATAGCATCGTTTTGCTAAAAAATCAAATTTAAACATACGGTTTTATGTTTTTCTTTGAGTAATCAGGCCAAGCGGCGCTTCCGAGGTCAATCGGCGACGAGGATGCCCATTTCGCCGAAGACCATTTCCTCCGCGTTGTCGAGGAAGCGGTCCGCGCGGATGCGGATGCGGTCGGTCTTCACGTCATCGAGCGGGATAAGCTGCGGAACGGGGTTCGACTTCACGTTGGAGAACTCGCGTTCGGCGACCTTCACCCATTTGCCGTCCTGCATGATCTCGATGGAGCAGCGGTCGGGCGTGCCGAGCGGTGCGCCGGCGGCGGGCGTGAAGACGAAGCCGGAGATGGCCTTGTCGCGCGACACGGGGAATTCGAGGTAGCGGAGCGGGTGCATCGGAGTGAACTGACTGGCCGGATTGACTTCCAGTTTGACGTAGTTCGGGAGCGTGCGGATGTCGTTCTCCTGAATCGCTGTCCCGACGCCGATGAGGTGTTCCGGCGCGAGATAGCCGGAGAATTTAAGCTTGGCGACCGGGGCTGAGCTTGCCGTGACGCGGATGCGGATGGCATCGCAGTCCTGCGTGGGGATGGGGCGAAGGCGTTTCAGTCCGATCGCCTGTCCTTTGAGCACGGTCGTCCACTGGCCGCCCCTGCGGACGTCGACCTCGTAGCCGGAGACGAGTTCGCCCTGCGTGGCGGAGAGGAATTCGGCGATCTTGAGGAAGTTCACTTTCTTCGCGCCGCCGAGCTCGACCGTGCCGACGCCGTTTTCGAGCTTGACTTCGTCACCGAAGACCTTCTTTTCGTACAGTGAATCGATGGCGGCCTTGAACTCCTTCAGGCGCTTCACGTCGTTTTCATGGATGAGGCCGCGTTTGTCCGGCGCCATACCGAGGTTCATGTAGGCGCCGCAGCCGACCGACCGCAGGTAGATGCGGACGAGGTGCGCCACGCTCTTCTGGTTGTTGTCGTCGTAGGCGTGGTAGAACCAGTTCGGGCGGAACGCCACATCGCAGTCGCCGGGCATGTAGAACACGCCGTCCGCCCTGCCGTTCGGGTTGTCGGCGAAATCGCAGAATCCGGGCATCGGTTCGCCCCGCTGGCCCCAGGGAGCGCGCGGGGTCCAGGAGCCGAACGACTCCTCGCCTGCGAATCCCTGTTCGTTGCCGATCCAGCGCACGTCCGGACCGACGTCGCTGAAGATGGCCACGCCGGGCTGGAGCTCGCGGACGAGCTGCCACGTGTGGATCCAGTCGTAGTACGTGCGATGGTCGATGTTGCGGCGTTCGCGCGCGCCGCCGTAGTAGCCGTCGCCGCCGTTCGCGCCGTCGAGGAAGAGCTCGAACGCGGGGCCGTAGTTGGTCAGGATTTCGCGGAGCTGTTCCTGGAAGACCGGCAGGTAATCGGGCGTGCCGTACTTGGCGTTGTTGCGGTCCCACGGCGAGACGTAGAACCCGACGTCGAGGCCGTACTTGCGGCATGCGTCGGCCATTTCCTTCACGTAGTCGCCCTTGCCGTCGCGGAATTTCGTTTTGGTGATGTTGTGCTCGGTCGTCTTGGTCGGCCACAGGCACAGACCGTCGTGATGCTTGCAGACGATGATGATGCCGGTGATGCCGCCGTCCTTGCACGCCTTTACGATCTGCTCGGCGTCGAACTCGGTCGGCGCGAACCGCTGCGGATCCTCGTCGCCGTAGCCCCATTCCTTGTCGTAGAACGTGTTCGGGCCGAAGTGCAGGATGGCGTAGATGTCATGGTCGCCGCGCTTCAGGATGCGTTCGGAGGGCGCGCGCCCGGCATTGAATTTCGAGAGGATGGGATAGGTCTTCTGAACTTGCTCGTCCGGGTGCATGAACTGTGCGTCAGCGGCGAGGGCGGACGAGGCGCAGAAGAGGGCAGGGAGGGCGAACGCGAACAGCGCGGCAGTATGTCGGAAGGTCGGTGACATGATTGTGAACTCCATTTGAGGTGGGTTATTTTTTTTATAAGACCTATATGACCTATATGACCTATGGTGTGTTTGCGGTTGTGCCGTACGGGAGCGGCGTAGTGCGGTACTTGACTGCCTTCAACCCGAGGTCGAAGAATGCGCCGCCGGTCGCGTTCCGCACGTGGACGGCGAGCACATTGCGGCCCTGTTTCAGGGCGCGGCAGGCGGTTTCCTTCAGAGCGAATGTCTCGTAACGCGTGTTGTAACCTTTGCGGTCGAATATCTTCACCCCGTTGAGCCAGATTTCCGGGTCCTCGTCGTAGAACATGGTCAGGATAAGCTCGAAGAACGGTGCGGTTTCTTCCTCGCAGTTGAACTCGCGGCGGAGCCAGAGGTCCGTAGATTCCCATTTCGTGCCGCGTTTCAGGCCGCGGAAATCCTGCAGGATGCGGTCGTTGCCGAACGCTCCGGCGGATTCGCTCCATGCCGAATCGTCGAAGTCCGGCGCGGTCCAATTCCCGGCGGGCGCGGTTTGTGTGATGCGCCAGCGCGTTTCCGCAGCGCGAGAATCGGGCGCGAGCGGGACGTCTTCACGCACGTGCGTGTCTTCGGCGGCTTTGTAGACTTCGCGGTGAAGCGCGGCAAGCTCGTCGGCGGGGTATTTGACGACCTTGCGGTCATAGGTCAGCAACCCGTTCGTCTCGCGTTCGACATCGGTTGTCTGCGTGTAGACGGCGGCGGCGAGCCCTTCGGACGCCAGCACGGCAAGCTTCTTCATGAGCTCGCGGTAACGCGCCCGATACGCCTCGGCGGTGTCGTCGTGAACGTAGCCCCAATGTTCCTTTTCCCACAGGTGGGCCGGGACGTCGAGCCCGAGCCCGCCGAATTCGCCCAGCACGGACACGCGGTCGCGCATGACCGGGAACATGGCGGGTTCCGGGTAATTGTGCCGGTCGCGCGTGTCGCCCACGCCGTAGTCGTTCCAGCCGGACGGGCCGTCCACGAGGCGCGAGGGGTCGTATTCCTTCAGCCAGTTCAGCGTCATGTTGGTCTTCTCCTCGCCGGGCTGGCCCCAGGATTCGTTGTACGGGACCCACATTACAACGGACGGACAGCCGCGAAGCAGGTCGACCATCTCCTTCAGGTCGCGGCGGTACATGGCGTAACGTTCATCCACGTCGCCGGGGCCGGACGGCATGTCCTGCCACACAAGAATGCCCATCGTGTCGCAGAGGGCGTAGTAGCTCAGCGGCTCGACCTTGATGTGCTTGCGGAGCATGTTGAACCCGGCCTTCTTCAGGAAATCGAGCTCGAAGCGGATGGCGTCCTCGGACGGTGGCGCGAGGAGGCCGTCCGGCCACCAGCCCTGATCCAGCGTGCCGTACATGAAATACTTTTGGTTGTTGAGGTAGAGCCGCGGCACGCCCATTTCGTCGCGTTTCCACTCGATCTTCCGCATGCCGAAATAGCCCAGCACCTTGTCCCTGCCGCGTTTGTCGAAGGTCAGTTCGAGTTCGAGCGTGTAGAGGTCCGGCTTTTCGGGCGACCACAGGGCGGGATCCGGGATCGGGATGACGACCGGTTTGCTCCAGTTGTCGACTTCCAGCTCGGCGATGATGCTCTGCGAGCCCGTGCCGCGTTCCAGCGGCGGCGGCAGCAGATGCAGCGGCGTGGACGGCGCCGCAAGCAGGGCTTTGGAAAACTCGTCCTCAGACATCGTTTCCCACCCGGGCAACAGGGGGTCCGCTTTCGCGACCTCGATTTTGAGCTTCGCGCCCGGCACATGGCCCTTCGTCCTGACCGTGATCGAGGCGGTCCCGGCATCGATGTCGGTGTCCACGCGGTAGTCTTCGATATACATGTCGCGCGGGACGCATTCCAGCCAGACGGTCTGCCAGATGCCGGAGACGCGCGAATAGAAACAGCCGTTCGGGTTCAATGACTGTTTGCCGGTCGCCTGCATCCCTTCGTCGGTCGGGTCCCACACGCACACAATGAGCTCGTTGTTGTCCGGCTCCACCGGGAATGTGATCCCCCGCCTGCGCACTTCATCGTCGTCCAGCAGCTCGACCCCGCTCTGCGTCGGATTGGAGGGGCGGAACGGTTTCACGTAGTCCGTAACGTCCAGCGTGAACGGCAGGATGCCTCCTTCGTGCGGTTCGGCGGCGACCTCGACGCCGTTCAGGAAGACCTGCGTGCGGAAATCCACCGCGCCGAAATGCAGCAGGAGACGATCGCCGCCGAACACGCCTTTGAACGTGCGCCGGTACCAGATCTCTTCGTCAGGATTCAGGAGGCGTTTCACGCCGGAGAGCGCGGATTCGACGGGGTAGGGGACCAGTATCTTTCCGTCCCATTTCTGCGGCATCCCGGACCCGCGCGGCGTGATCGCGTAGTCCCACAGGCCGTTCAGGTTCTTCCATTTGCCGTAGAAATCGCGCACCATCTGCGGACGCGGATACTCCCGCCAGGCGTTTTCCGGCGTGACTTTCTCGCCCCATTCGGTCATCAGCACGTTTTCCGCAGGTTCCCACGCGGACAGCGCGGGCGCGAGCAGGACAGCGAACAGAACGGCGAGGAATGCGGCGGAAAAGACGGTGCGTTTTTTCATGGTTTAACCTCGTTGCTAATAGGTGTATTCAATGTAGGAAAATCGAAATCTCAGCTGGTGTATCCGCCAATGTGAACAACAATAGTCAGCAGCCCCTGAAAGAGAATGTTTACGCAGAAAACGAAACCGGATATCTTCAAAGGCCGGGTCATTCGGGAGAGTTCGGACAGCACGGTCGTGTAAATCAGGTAGAACAGCAGCAGAACAAGTGGAGAGAAAAAATAGAGTTCCCGCAGGACCCTGACAATGGCCTTGTAATCACAGTAATTGCACAGTAAAATCAGAATCGCATGGGCCAATGTCAAGATGCACAACGGCAGCAGACGCCCGCGCACCTCGCGACAGCGTCCGAAAAAAGCGAAAAGGACCAATGCCGCGATCCCGTCCGCCGCAATCCCTATCAACAATACCGGATCGAACATGTCATCTGGTTCCTGTGTTGTCAGTTTCCAAGTTCAGAAAGAAATCTCATCCGCCTTGACTGTGTCCCCAGGCGAAAACAGCGAGCAAAGCCTGAACGACAAGGTTGATGATGAAAACGACGGTGGAGATTTCCAGAAGGCGATTCATACGGGAACGATTCGTCAGCCTGATCGAATATATGATGACGAAAACCAACAGGACCGGAGTGGAGAAAAGATAGATGCCCCCCAGAATGTAATCCGCAAAAAACCTCGCATGGAGCGCATCGCAAACCATCATCAAAGGAAACAGGAGCGCATGCAGCAAAGTCAGGAGGCATAACGGCAACAGACGGCCACGTATTTCCCGTTCGTTCTGCCAGATGAGGAAAAGAACGAACGTCACGATCCCGTCTATCGCGGTCGCAAACACCAGTTCTACCATATTTGTCCTCCTGATCCAGTTGGTGCTATTTCGTTTTTATTCGCCCAGATGCGGAACTGCGTTCCCCTTTGGGATTTTACGCGGTATCCGACAGATATGATCACATCAAGGTTGTAGTAATCCACCTGTCGTTCAACGATTCTTTCTCCTTCTTTTTGAACTGTTGCAAATTTTGCAACAGTTGCCTCCGGGTTCAGTTCCCCTTCCTCAAAAACGTTCTTGATATGCCGGGAAACGGTCGATTTATCGCGTTCGAAAAGCGCGGCCATCTGATCCAGAGACAGCCACGCCGTTTCGGCATCAAAACGGGCATCGACGGAGACCTTTCCGTCATCCGTTTTGAAAATAACGATGTGTCCGGGTGTTTTGTTCATGTTCGAGGAAGGAAACAATTACTTCTTGTACCCGTTCGGGTTGTTCTTCTGCCAGTTCCAGGAGTCGCGGCACATGTCCTCCAGGCCGAATTCGGCCTTCCAGCCGAGGACCTTTTCGCTCTTGGCGGGTGTGGAGTAGCACGTGGCAAGGTCGCCGGGACGGCGGTCGACGAGCTGGTAGGGGATCTTGATTCCATTGGCCTTCTCGAACGCCTTCACCATGTCGAGCACGCTGTAGCCGACGCCGGTGCCGAGGTTGAACACGAATTCGCCCTTGTTCGCCTGCATGAAGTCGATGGCGGCAACGTGTCCGCGTGCGAGGTCGACCACGTGGATGTAGTCGCGCACGCCGGTTCCGTCCGGGGTGTCGTAGTCGCTGCCGAAGACGTTCAGGTGGTCGCGGCGTCCGACGGCGACCTGGGAGATGAACGGCATGAGGTTGTTCGGGATGCCGCGCGGGTCTTCGCCGATGAGGCCGCTCGAATGCGCGCCGACGGGGTTGAAGTAGCGGAGCAGGACCACGGTGAACTCGGGATCGGCCTTTGCGAGGTCGCGGAGGATTTGTTCGGACATGTACTTGGTCCAGCCGTAGGGATTGGTGCAGCCGCCGGTGATGCTGTCCTCGGCCAGCGGCATCTTGTTCGCGCCGTTGTAGACCGTGGCGGAGGAGGAGAATACGATCTTCTTGGAGTTGAACTTGCGGAGCGTTTCGGCGAGCGTGATCGTGGAGTTCAGGTTGTTGTCGTAGTACTCCAGCGGCTTCGCGACGGATTCGCCGACGGCCTTCAGCCCGGCGAAGTGGATGGTGCAGTCGATCTTGTGCTCGGTGAAGATGCGTTCGAGCGCGGCGCGGTCGCGGACGTCCGCCTGGTAGAACGCGATCTTCTTCCCGGTGATCTTTTCGACGCGGTTCAGCGATTCCGCGCTGGAATTGTCGAGGTTGTCGATGACGACCACGTCCATGCCCTTGTTGAGCAGTTCGACGCAGGTGTGGCTTCCGATATATCCGGCTCCGCCGGTGACGAGGATTTTCATGCAGTGTCCTTTATGTTTATTGAATCCCGTTCGGGGGCGGCTTGTTGCAGGCGCTGCCCCGCGGTCCGCCGGGATCATTTTGCCGTGGTGGTGAAGTATCCGGTGTGCTGGCCGATCTTCCTGTCGTTGCGGTAGCCGATGACCTTGAATGTGTCGGGCGTGCCGTTCTTCGCGCCCTCGGAGAACGGGACGGGATCGAACGTCCAGACGACGTTGTTGATGGTGTCGGTGGGGTTGTTGAGCGTCTGGACCAGCCTGCCGTTGCGGTAGAGCTCGACGGAATCGCCGTTGCTGAACGCCGTGATGGTGATGTCCGGAGTGTCGCGTTCTTTCCAGCGCGTCGACATCATATGCACCTCGTTTTCGGGGTTCCAGATGCACTTGTAGAAATAAAACGCGTCCTTGCGTGTCTTGCGGTCGCGCGTCACGAGGCCCTTGTCGTTGATGCCGGGGGTGTCGCCCTCGTTGCGGCTGCCGACTGCGAAGTCGAAGAGGATCCAGAGAGAGGTGAACGTCATGCGGCGTCCCTCGGGCGTGCCGGCGATCTTGTTCCAGGAATAGATGTGACCGAGGGTCTGGTATTCCTCGGGGTGGAGCCAGCCGCCGGTGTCGTTGCTGGTGCCGGTCCGGTTGTTCTTGCTCTTCGGGTGGAGCGTCATGAAGTCGGAATTGTGCTGGAACGGGTTTCCGCCGTAGCCGTACTCCGTGATGCCGTGGAGATAGAACTTCGCAAGGACCTGCGTGTCGGTCACGCCGTCCTTTGTGTTTTCGAACGTGGTCGGGGAGTACCAGCCGGGGTAGGTGTTGTTGCCGAACCAGTCGGAGATGAGGCCGTTGCTGGCGCCGTTGCGGACTTCCTGTTCGCGTTCGACGTGTCCGACTGGGCGGTACGGGTCGAGGCGGCGGGCGAGGGTGTAGGCGTCATTGTGGACGCGGACGCATTCCTCGCCGCTCCAGGAGTAGAAGATCTCGTTGGAGAGACCCCAGAGGATGATGCTGGGATGGTTGTAGAGGTTGTTGATCATGTCGTGCGTGAACTGCATGACGTTCTTCTCGAATTCGGGCGAGTTCGTGAAGCCGTTGACCCACGGGATCTCGGTCTGGCACATCATGCCGATGCGGTCGTAGTCGGCGAATTCCTTCACGTTGTGCGGATAGTGGGCGCAGCGGAGCCAGTTGAAGCCGAGCTCCAGCATGATCTCCTGGTCGCGGTGGCGGTCCTCGTCGGTCATGGCGACGGCGACGTCCGGGGAGTCCTGATGGTAGGAGACGCCGCGGAGGCTGACTTTCTTGCCGTTGAGGCGCAGCAGGTTGTCCTTGGCGCTGTACGGCAGCTGGATGTCGCGGAATCCATAGGGGATGCTGATGGCGTCGAGCTGTTCCCCGTTCATGGCGAGCTGCACGTCGACCGTGTAGAGGTACGGGTTCTCCTTGCCCTGCCAGAGGATGGGGAAGTCGAACGTGTATTCGCGGTAGAACGCGTTGCCGCCGGGCGCGACGGCGAGCGGGGATGCCTGCGTCAGGACCACGCCGCCCTCAGCGTCTTTCAGCGTCGTCACGACAGACGCCTCGCCCTCGACGGCGTTGCTGAAGACGGATGTGGCGATGGCGAAACGGACTTTGTCCTGCCTGACGGAGAGCGGGATCACGTGCATCTTGTCGATGCCGTACACTTGCGGATCGAAATAGACGTTGCCGCTGAGCAGGTAGGCGCGACCGTAGACGCCGTTGCAGAAATTGAAGTCGCCGCTGTTCGGGATCATATTGTTGTTATTGCGGTTGTCCGTATGGATCACGACTTCGTTTTTGCCTGCCTTGAGCCCGTCCAGCTTCACGGCGAACGGCGTGTAGCCGCATTTGTTCGTGTGCAGGAGCGTGCCGTTCAGGGAGACTTCGGAGGTCTGGCCGACCTGCTCGAACTGGAGGATGTAGTCCTTGGCGAGGTCGGATTCCTTCAGGTCCAGCGCATAGCGGTAATAAGCCTCGCCGCGTTCGAGCGGGATCACGCCCGTGCCGTTCTTGGCGTTCATGGTGTGCGGGAGTGCGACCTGAACGTAATCGGGGTCGTTTTTCCGTTTGAAGTCGAGCGTCTTGATCTCCTGCACGGACGCCGTCACAGGTTTGACCGACGGGGCGGCGGCAGTTTCCGTGGAATCGCTGACGCATCCCTGGTTCATGGCTCCGGCGAACAGCGCGGCCGCGCCGAAAAACGTCAGCACGTGGCCCTTGTGAATGAATCCCGAACGCATGCTGTAAAATCCTTTCTGGCCCCGCTTTGGGCGGGCCGGTGGAATCGTTTCCGTTGATCAGTTTATATCTTAATATAATGCAGGGAGCTCCGATTTCAACCGCGGCGGCGATTATTTGCGGCGTTTTTCGGCTATTCTCCCGCCGGGGGATCGCGTCCGGCTGTCAGGCGGATTTGATTTGACAAATGCGGCATGAATGGTATATTATTACGTAAAACATTAACCGGACGGAACCCGGGTGAACCGTGTGAGATTCACGGACTGTCGCGCAACTGTGAGCCGCAAAGGTGCGGCGAGCCAGATCCCCGATCCGTTCAAGTTCCCTCCGCCGGACGGCGGAATTGTGCCCGAAACACAAGACGGGGAAGCATTCGGACCGGCACGGTCCCGCTTTTGCGGACTGAGCCTGCCCGCGTATTTCGTCGTATCTGCGTTCCGGCGCAAAAAGAAAGGATCGCAGCATGGTCGAAACGAATTACAAAGACGGTCTTGTCCAGTTGTTCCTGGACGACGAACTCAAGCTCGAAAGCGCTTCCGTCAACGGCGTTACCATCGGGACCTACGTCGAATACGAGGACGTGACGGTCGAAAAAAAGGATTACGACACCGCGTTAGCAGGCAAGGACGCCTCATTGACTTTCATCGAAGTGATGGCGGATGGGTACATCTCCGTCGACGCGGGCGGCAAAGTGACGAACATCAACGTCAACGGCGGCACGCTGAGCGGGTCTCCGCTCTGCGAAAACGCCCGGGGCTACTACGGCGCCGCGATCTGCCTGACCTCCTCGGACTACACGGCTGCCGGGACCGGCGCACTCCTCATCACAGGCGGCACGTTTACCAATTGCGCGGTCAACCCCTCCGGCGGCTGGCTGGGACACGGCGGCGCGATCGAGACGTACTGCGGCACGCTGTCGGTTACGGACAGCCTTTTCATCGGCAACTGTGCGGACGGGACGGAGTTTCCCCCAGAGGGCACAACGGAGCAGGGGCGTTTCCTGTCCGGAGCGGCGGGCGGCGCGCTGGCGCTGCTGTACTCCACGAACACGGTCACCGGCGGCACGTTCAGCGGCAATTCGGCGTATTTCGGCGGCGCGATCCAGCAGAATTCCGGCACGCTGACCGTGACCGGGACGCTCTTCACCGGAAACTTCACGTCCGGTGACGTCACCTCGGATCATCCGACCGGGAACGCCGGCGGCGCGGTCGAGCTCCACAACGGCGCGACGGCGTCCATCACCGGAAGCACGTTCAGCGGGAACTACTCCCGCAGCGGCGGCGCAATCTACAGCGATACGTTCAATAAGCTGGTCAGCGAGGCAGCTGTCACCGGGAGCACGTTCAGCGACAATGCCGCGGACTATCAGGGCGGCGCGATCTACAATTACGCTTCGATGACCGTTTCGAACTCGGTTTTCACCGGGAATAAGGTCACCGACGAGGAAACGGATCCTTTCAAGTCCAGGGCGTTCGGCGGCGCCATCGCCAATACGGACAACGGCACGATGACCGTCACAGGCGGATCGTTCACCGGGAACACGGCGTTCTCCGGCGGCGCGGTCGCCACGTTCATCGAGTATGGAGCCGCGGGGACCGCCGACTTCACGGTCAAGGATGCCGCGTTCCTGAATAACACGGCTTCCTATGCGGGCGGCGGCCTCTACATCCAGGTCGTCACAGAGGAAGCGATCTCGGTCATCGGCGCGGAGTTCTCCGGCAACACCGCGGGCTATGCCGGCGGCGCGATCTGCCAGAGCTGGGGCACCATGGCCGTGGCCGGGGGCATATTCACCTCGAATTCCGCGGCCAATGACGGCGGCGCCATCGCCATATGGGATTACCTGGAAAACGCCACCGCGATCTCCGATGCGGAATTCACGTCCAACACCGCCCTTTACGGCGGCGCCATCTCCCATTCCTATTCTGCCGCTCCGCTCGACATCAGCGGGTGCATGTTCACCGGAAACGGCGGCGCCACGACGGCGCAGGGCGGCGCGATCTGGAACAACTGGACCGATTACGGACCCAACGGAGTGGTCACGATTTCCGGCTGCACGTTCAGCGGCAATGCCGCCCGGCAGGGCGGCGCGGTCTACAACGACGGCAACATGAAGCTGGAAGACGTGACGCTCGCCACGGAGTCCGACACGGTGTTCAACGGCGGTTCCCTGGCGTTCGCCGGCGCGAACAAGCTCGCCGCGGACGTCGTCAACGACGGGAAGATCACGTTCAGCGTTTCGGGCGGGGACAACGCCCTGGTCGACGACCTCGGCAAGTTCAGCGGATCCGGGACATACCTGCTGAAGCTTGCAGCGGAAGCCGCCTCGTCCGGGGCAGCGTTCGCCGCTTCCGCCGGGACGTTCAGCGGCAGCCTGTCGGTCAAGCTCGGCGACGTCGCGTCGTCCGATTCGTTCACGCTGGACGGCGGCGTCATCGGGAACGACCTTGCGGTCGCCGGGGAGACCGTGCTCAGGCTGAAAGAAGCCGAGGGCGCACTCTCCGTCAAGACTGAAGCCCTCGAAAACCTCGTGCCAGCCGTCTCAAAAGACGGTTCGATCCTGGTCTGGACCGACGATGCCGCCCCCGAAGCGGGATTTCTGGTCGAAATCGCGTCCGGCGGCTCGTTCGACGCCGCCATCCGCATCGCCACAGACGGCACGGCGTTCGACGTCGCGGGCAGGGCGGGGGATTACTCCTGCCGGACTGCACGGGCGGACGGCGCGTTCACGGCGGATTCCGCCTCGTGGACGGACGCGGATGCTTCGCCCCGCCAGGTCGCATCCGGCGCGAACGGGCGTGCGGACGTCTTCTTCGCCCAGGTCAGCGCCAATGACGTGTGGACCGCGGAATATCAGGCAAGAAACCTTATCACCGGTGAATGCGTTGCCATCGCGGGCAAAAACCGCGTCCGCGACACGTTCTCCGGTTCGGCGTCCGACGCGAACATCCTGTACCTTTCCGACACGGACAACGGCGACGCGCTCTTCATGGACGACATCTATTCCGAATTCGGCGATTCCGCGCGCCTCAACCTCATCCGCGAAGTCCGGGCGGGCGCGGGCGACGACGTGGTCGACATGACGAGTGAACGCTACACCGCCGAACTTGCCGGGATGACCGTGCGCGGCGGCGACGGCGACGACGTGCTCTGGGGCGCGTCCGGCGGCAACAGCCTGTTCGGCGACGCCGGGAACGACCGGATCGCGGGCGGCAGCGGCGACGACGTGATCGCGGGCGGCGCGGGCAACGACGTGCTCCATGGCGGCGGCGGCGGAAACGACGTCTTCACGTTCGGGGAAAACTGGGGCGCTGACACGGTGGAACAGTTCGCGGACGGTTCGGTCACGCTGTGGTTCGAATCCGGCGACATCGCGAACTGGAACGCGGAAACGCTGACCTACGCTGACGGCAACAACAGCGTCACGGTCTCCGGCGTTGCCGCGGACAAAGTCACGCTCAAGTTCGGCAGCGACAAGTCGGAACAGTTCAACGCTCTCTCCGCGGCCGGTGCATTCCTCGGGAGCACCACGGAAGCCGTGTTCGAGACGGAAGCCGCCCGCACGAACGGCATCCTCGCCTCGCTCTGAGGCTGACGATCCATCCGGCGGCTTCGCTCCGCGGAGCCGCCATGCCCGGCTAGAAAAAGCCCCCGGCGGTCCATATCGGATCCCGGGGGCGAACTGTCTCAGGAAATGTTGTTCCCGTCTAACGTGGGGTGTTCCTCACAAGTCGGGCATTTTCTGCGAGAGGTCGTACAGTGCGCCGTTCATGGCCTGCTTCATCAGCTGGGGATACAGACTGACGTCCTTGCCGACGCGGGCGTAAATCCAGTGGTTGAGGTAATCGCTGTCGCAGTAGCTGTATTCCCAGACGACTTCGCCGCTGGCGCGGTCCACCAGCTCGAACTTCACCGCGAGCTCGTTGGTCGAGCTTCCGCTCGGGACGCCGACTATCCACAGGATATGCGAGAACATGTAGGTGATGCCGTAGGAGAACATGCGGCCGCGGTAGAACGTGCTGGTCACGGAGCCGCGCCAGATGTAGTCGGCGTCGGCCGCCTGCGCGGCATTGTTCGCACGCTTGACGGAGGAGAAGAGGTTGGAGCTCTTCAGGCTGGCAAAAGCGGCCTGCGCGAGGTCGTTCTGGACGTCGAAGTGGAAGCGGCCGAGGGAAACGAAGTCCTCGCTGTTCTCGGGCTGCTCTTTCTCAACGTATCCGAACGGCATGAGCGGGATGAAGCCCAGGAAGAACGAGCCGTGGTCGCCCGCTGGGTGGTCGGCTGCCTGGTCTGCCTGCGCCGGATCGAAGTATTTCGTGCCGCGCTGGTCCATGAACGGCATGACGGCGACCGACTTCGTGGCGGAGCCGGCCTCGCGGAACTTCGCCAGGGTCCCGGGGGCGGCGGAGTAATCGAACGTGGCGAAGTTCGTGCACGCGCCGAGGACGAGCGCCGCGGCGGCGGACAGGACGGAAAGGATGAGTTTGCGCATGGGATCGGGGTTCCTCATGATGACGCCGTTCGGGCTCGCCGCTGGATCGCGCATGCGGCGGGCCGTCCGGCCGTGGTTGCGTGTGAAACGGGATTACCAGCCCACGGAGCTTTTCTTCTTCATGAACGCGAGCTGCTTGGTGAACTTCCACATCACGAGTCCGGTCTGGACGTCCGCCATTTCCAGCACGAACGTCCGGGTCACGGCCTGCGTATTGCCGTCACGCACGGTGTTGGACGTGACTTTCGGGCGGAGGACGAGGCGTGCGGCCTGGAGCGTGCCGCGCTTGGCGACGGTGCTCTGGTCGAAGTTCTCGTCGTATTCGAGGTCGCGGGAAGCGGCGATCGCCTGCGTGCGGCCCGCGCCCTCTGCCATGGTGACGTCGACCTTGCCGGAGTTCAGGAGCTCTTCGAAGAGCATGTCGGTGATTTCGGAGGTGTTCAGGTCGGGATCGTCGGTGTCGTTGATGGTCTTGTCGAGCTTCAGCACGGGGATCGCGTCGGGGTCGCCCTTTTCCTGCTGGTACTTTTTCAGGAAGGACGTGAACTTGGCGTTGGTCATGGCGCCCTGGACGGCGGCAATGGTGACCTCGCGCATTTCCTCGCTGGAGACATTGCGGGTCTCGCGGAGTCCTGTCTTTGTTGTGGCGGGGTCGTAGATGACGGTGCTGGTGCCTCCGCATGCCGTCAGCAGGATAGCCGCGGCGGCGGAGATACCGATTGCCAGGATACGGGTGTTCATAGGGCTGGGTCCTTTATGTTAGTCTGCCTCTCTGAGGCTGATCTTGAAATCGTTGCAGTTCTTGTATGGGGCGACGGACTGGAGGAAGAGCGTTTCGCCGGGGATGATCGTGGCATCCTGCCAGTCGGCGAGGACGGTGTTGTTCACCGCCATGCCGTCCTCGGTGAACCAGGTGAACCTGTAGCGGATCTTGTACGGGTTTTCGCCCGTGATGTCGCTCCATGCCTGCGCGAAAGCGCCGGTGCGGACGTTGACGACTTCGAGCTGGGCGCGCATGAAACCGTCCGCGGTGCGTCCGGTGGTGAGGCTCTGGAGCGCCAGGCGTCTCTTCAGGAACCCGTCCGTGACGAACCTGGAATCCGAAATCGTGTTCGGCGTCATGTTCTTGTCCGCGTTTTCGACCGTGTTCACGGTGTTCTGGCAGGCGGCCAGCAGGAGCGCGGCGGCGAACCAGCCGAACAGGCTTATTTTTTTCATGGTCTTTCTCCTCATTTGGTTTTCATCGGCAGGACGTGGAACGCCACGTTCTGCGCGCTGGGTGCATCGACGAATATGATGGCGGACCGGCAGTCTTCCGGCAGCATGAGCGTCTGGGAGACCGAGAGCCCGCCGTTGAGTTTCAGTCTGATTCTCTTGTCAGGCGGCATGGGGAGCTGCGTGAGCTGGAATTCCTTCGGGAGGATCTCCCAGCTCCGGGTGTCCGCCGTGTTCATTGCCGCCCGGTACACGGCGCCGCCCACGGCGACGCTCGCCAGCGCGACCGCCTGGACGGTCGGGTCCATGTCCTTCTGCGCGGCGATGACGGCAATGCCAGTGTAGTAGGCGCCTTCCTTGATGAGTGTGTTCAGGACGATTCGTGTGACCATGCCCGGCAGGCGTTCGTCGAACTCCTGCGCGAGGATGCCGTCCATGTCTGCCAGCGCCATGGTGGTGTAATGTTTTCCGACAGCCTCGGCTTCGAGGTTTTTGAACGGCGCGTCGTAGAATTCGCACATCGGCCAGGCGGTCATGATGGGGAAGTAGATGGAAATCTGCTCGAACGCGGCGCTGCGGCCGTTCGCGAAGATCACGTATACGCAGTTCTCGTCCAGCGGGAAGTCGAACGGCTCCACGTCCGCCAGGTTGTCCGGTACGTCGCGTCCCGCCTTTTTCAGCACGGTCACATAGTACTGGCGGAACAGCGGATTGTTCGGCAGGGCTTCGCAGAGGTGCTGGAAGTCGATGCGTGCGTTGTCGTAGTTGCCGTCGCGGATGGATCCGAGCCCGGAGAGGAAGATCGCGGCGGGGTTGAGGAAGTTGCCGTAGCCCTTGTTCGCGACTTTCTTGACGTTGTTCAGGCCGTTCTTGAACGCGGCATTGTCGGGGCTCCCGGCGAGCTTTGACACGCTTCCGGACGCTTCGGTCTTCTTCGCGGCCTCGGGGTTGTTTTTCTTTTCCTTGTCAAGGAGTGCCTTTTCCTGCTCGAAAAATTCGCTGTAGTCGTCCTGGACCTTTTTCTGCTCGTTGCGGAGGCGGCGGATCTGGGCGTGGAACGCCTCTTCGTTGCCAGTCCCGAGGTAGGCGAGCGCCTTGTAGACTGCCAGCGCGATGCGGTCGCGGCAGAACCCGCGGTAGGGCAGGGCGTTGAGGTTCGTGAGCGCGGCTCCGGTCTCGGCGCCGATATCGCGCGCACTGAGCGAAGCGCGTTCGTCGTATTCCTCGATCAGGTGTTCGGCGATCTTGAGTTGATCGATGCACTCCTGGAAATTGCCGATGTGAAAGTTCATGCTGCCGGATTCCAGCCGCCACATGAGCTCGTCGCCGGTGTTGACCACCGAGGAATTGTACCACGCGGGCTCGCGCAGCTTGTGCTCGATCTCGTCCAGCGCGGATTCGTTGTCTCCTGCCAGATAGTCCTTCATCATATCTTCTTTCTGCGAATGCGAGTTCACGACGCTGGAGCATCCCGCGAGGAGGATGCCCGCGGCGGCGGGAAGCAGCCGGCGAAAGAGGATGGACAGGACGCTTCGGAAATCCATTGCGAGGTCAGTCCCTGACGTTTTCCAGCGGTTTTACGTCGGGTTTCGTTTCGGCGGCTGGCTTTTCTTCCGCCTTGGCTTCGGCTTTGTCCTTGAACGCGGGGGACTTCATGATGCCCGGGACGATCTTTTCCGGGATGATGGTCTTGATGAGGTACTTGCCGTAGTCGTCGACGGTCCAGTCGCGGGTCATGGAGATGGGCAGGTCGCGGAAATTGATGCGTTCCTCGAACGGGACGCTGCCGAGGGTCTCGCCGGTCTGGGCGGAGACGATGTGCACGCTGCCCTCGAGATTTCCGATGTAGCGGAATCCCCTTGCACCTGTTTCGGCGACGTTGTAGGCGATCCTTTCGATCTCGAACCGCGTGATGGTGGCCTGGATCAGCAGCTCGACTTCGAGGAGCTTGCCGACTTTCACGTACATCTTCGGCTCGAGTTCGTAGAGGTTGTCGAGGTCGTTGCTCTTCAGGATCTTCGCGACGGACTTCAGGTTCTGGAGCTTCAGCCCTTTCTCGAGCATGGAGTTCTCGAGGCGGACGTTGAAGTCGTCGGCAAGGTAGGATGGCGCGGTGACCTTGATGACCGGGGCGAGGATGGCGGATCTGTGGAGAGCCTTGTCGTCGGAGAGCATGGTCTTCAGCGCGGCTTCGATCTCGTCGGCGAGCTCGTCCAGGTCCTTGACGCGGAGGTTCGCGGTGCGTGCCTGGTCGATTTCGCCGGTCGTGGCGTCGAGGATGCGCATGGTGCAGTTCAGGCGGGTGCCGAATTTGCCGATTTCGGAGACGAGGATGTATTTCACGCCCTCGACCTGGCCGAGCTTGGCTTTCTGGGTGGAGTTCAGGTTCACGAGGTCGGAGCTCGTAGTGAGCCCGATTTCCGTCAGCATCTGCTTCAATGCGCCGCGGGAGACCAGAGTATATTCGTCGGACTGGACGCTGGTCTCCAGGATGCCCCAGAACGCTTCGATGTCGGCAGCGGGGACGCCGCCCTTTCCGACGGGTTCGGCGATGGCGAGCTTGTCCGCGGCGAAAGCCGCGGCGGAGAATGCGATGCAGGCAAGTGTAAAGAGGGTTTTCTTCAGGTTCATCGTAGTGGTCCTTTCTCCGTTATTCTTCCGATTTTTCCAGTGTGGCAGTGACGGCCTGGTCGGACTTCACGTCCAGTTCGATCGCCTTGGTTTTGAAGCCGTCTGCCTTGATCTCGATCTTGTGCTTGCCCGCGGGGAGGGGGAACGCCTCGCCGGCTGCGCCGACCATGACGCCGTCCGCATAGACCGCGGCGCCGGGGGCGTTGGCGGACGTGACCGTGACCATGTAGGGCATCGGGGTCACGGTGACCTTGTTCTTGCGTCCCTCTTTGCAGACGTCGTAAAGGTCTTCGGCGGCCTGCTCCAGCGCGGATTTCATGAGGCTCTGGAAGATGTCGCTGTCGAACTGCTCCGTGCTGACGGGGCGCTGTTCACGGTAGGTGCCCGTGTAGACGTTGCTGTAGACGGAGTGCTGGGCGACCAGGTCGATCATCTTCACGATCACGTCGAGCTGGTAGGTGGTGGTGTTCGTCTGGATCCCGTAGCCGGAGAAGGAATTGCTCTTCCGGGTCAGGTCGGAGACGGTGCCGTAAATCAGGTGCGTGGCGCCGGTTTCTTTCGCGATGCGGAGCATGAAGTCCTTCGGGAAGTCATCCTGCTTCTGGATTTTCTGCATGGCGGCGGCGACCTGCGAAATGTCCATGCAGCCGAAGACGTCGTTGTGGCGGCCAAGGTAGGCGCTCAGGTATTCCGCGCCGATCACAGTCGGGCGCGGCTCGCCTTTCACGACGGAGTTGTACAGGTCGAGCGCTTTGGCGCGCGTGAAGACGTTGTCGTCGATCTGCGCGGCGCGGTTCGCATCGTTCGTCCGGGAGTTGTCCCAGGCGTCGATCATGCGCACGTATCCCTGCATGAACGGGCTGATGGTCCTGTGGTCGGCGTCATTGAGCGTGTTCTGGGGCGGGATGACGATGGGGTTGTTCTTCTCGTCCAGGAACCGCTTCTGGCCGGGGATGTCGATGACGGTGAAATCCAGCACGCAGACCTTGAACGGCTTCCACTCGGACTTTTCCTTTTCTTTCGTGGTGACCGTCTCCGTGATGACCGTGGTGGTCGTGGTCTTCGTCATGGTCGTTTCCTTTTCGGTTCCGGCCGCTGCCGTTGCGGCGGAAAGCGGCATCGCAGCCGCTGCCAGCATTGCCGCTGTTGTGAACAAAAGCTGTTTCATGGTGTTTCAAGCCTCCTAGTGTCCGGGGTGCCTGCCTGTATGGTGTCGTCGGAAGCCGCTGGCGGGAAAGGCCCGTTTCCGCGGCTGTTGCACGAACCGGCGTCGCGCCGCTTCATGCGAACATCATTTTATTATAGTACATCCTCAGGAAAAAGTCAAGTTCACAGTCGAAAAAACATGCAAATATTTGAGATGGATTCGAGGAGAGAAACGCAAGGAGCGGGGCGACGGAATGCGCGCGCCGAAAAAAACGAACCGGAGCGGGAAGCATCCGGTTCGTCGGGAGTTCAGATTTCAGGCTGTCAGGTCAGTCGAGCTTGACTGAGGGGCGGAGCGGGGCGGGTCCGCCGTGGGGCAGGACGTCCGGACCCTTGATGGGGCCGTTCTTGTCAAGTTCGCGCAGCAGCTCGGGATAGGGCTGGATGTTGCGGTTGAGTCGGCCGGCGCCCCAGGGATTCAGTTCGGCGTTGCGCTGGGCTTCTTTCTGCTGGCGTTCAAATTCTTCGAGCTCGGCTTTCTCTTTCGCGGCCTTTTCCTCGGCTTTCGCCTTGGCGTCGGCTTCCATTTCTTCTTTCACTGCCTTGGCGGTCTCGGGGAAGTCCTTGTCGAGCCCCTTGATGCCGTTCTGAAGTTCTTCGAGGAAGAGCGCGGTGTAGCCGACGTGGGTCCATGCGGCCTTGTGCCCGTCGGGCGAGAGAACGATGATGGTGGGATAGCCTTCGACGGAGAACTTTTTCGCGAGGTCGTCGTTCTGCCTCTTGACCTTATCGTCGAGCTTGGCGGTCTGCGGATAGTCGAGGAACAGGAGGACGAGGTGCTTCTTTGCGAATTCCTTGAACGCGGGCTGGAGCAGGATGTTCTTTTCGAGCTTCTGGCAGGGCGGGCACCAGTCGGACCCGGTGAAGAGCGCGAGGACGGGCTTCTTTTCCTTTTTGCCCAGGTCGATGGCTTTCTGAACGTTGTCGAACCAGCCTTCGGGCGTCTTGCCGGGCGTGAATTCCACGGGGTGTTCCTGAAGATACTTTTCCGCCTCGGCTTCCGCCTGCGCGGCGCGGATGCGTTCGCCCATCGCCTTGGCACGGGCGCGGTCGCGTTCGACGATCTGGCGCATTTGGTCGCTGGAGAGCGTGCGTGTGCGGGAGGAATCCGGCGGAGCGACGGGAATCGTTACCGTCTTGTCCGCTTCCTTTTCGTCTGCTTTCGGGGCGTCGTCATTGAGGAGTTCGGGCTTGATCGCCGGAGCTTTTGCCTTGGTGCGTTCCTGGATCATTCTCACACGCGCCTGGTCGCGTTCGAGGATCTGTTTCATGGTGTCTTCGTCGAGTCCGGTTTCGGCGGGCGCATTGGGACCGCCCCAGTTGAGGTCAAGCGTGACGAAGCCGTTGCCGTTGGCGGGCTGTCCGTTCTGCGCGAGAACAGGGACGGAGATGAGAAGTGCGGCCGCGGATGCCGCCGCGAAGAAAGTGATTTTATTCATGCTGGAGTCCTTCCAAATCGAATAAGTTGGTTGCAAGTGGTTTCATTCTGCGAATTAGACTGCGCCGGAAGCCTGTTTCTTAGCGGCTTTTTGTTGGAATTTGAAAAAAACGGCAGTTTTTTTGCGCGGGAATGAAAACGGCTCCGTTTCCGTTAGAGGACGGCGGGGAAAGACGCGTTGACGGTTTCGACTGCGGCGCTCAGTTTCGCGAGCATGGAGAGGATGCTGCAAAGCATGGCGGCGGTGAAGACGACGGCGAAGAGAGAAGTCTTGTTCATGGCGGATTCCTTTCCTGTGTGAGAGGCTTGTTTCAAAAACTTGTTTCATGAATTGGATGCCGCCGGGGAGGAAATTCTTAGCGGAATCGGGAAAACATGCGGAAAAAGCTTGACTTTTTTTGTTCGGCGGATATAGTATAGTTGAATAGCAATCGGGACGGCAGTAGCAGCCGATGGAAATGCAGAAGCGTTTCATCCCGATTCCAAGCACTATCCTATTCACGCATCCCGGGAAAGGATGTTGTTCCCAGAAGGGGATGCAACCACTTTTTTTCGTAAAGGAGAAAGAAAATGGCTTGTTTCAGCGCACCTCTCGCCGCCGCAATCGCAACCGGCATCGTCCGCCACGCCGCGGCAAAAAAAACAGAGCAGCCGGGGACCATCAGCTGGGCCACGAAGCTCGGATGGCTCGAAAAGCTTTTCTTCGGCGGATGCATCCTGCTGGCGTTCGAGCACGTCTGGCACGGTGAGATCATCTTCAAGTTCCCGTTCCTGACCGGCGTCCGCGACGGCAACACGGCGGAAGTCCTGCACGAGATCGCGACCGTCGGTGTCGCGATGACGGTCCTGATCTTCGCCATTTGGATCGCGATGGTGATCGCCGCGTCGGTGATCGTGAAGCGTCCTGCCCCCGCTGCGACGGAGGGCTGAACCATGTGCCTGATCCTGACGACTTTCGCTGCCGTTTTCAGCACTGCCCTCTGGTATTGCTCCGCCGCATTGCGCGGGATGAAGATCAGTGTGCTGTGCTGGCTTTTCTGGGGCGCGGCCATCATGTGGTCCGTGGACCTGGCGTTCGAGTACAGCGAGGAAGGCGCGGCGGTCTTCTCCCCGTCGGTCGCCGACCTGGTCAACGATTCCCTGCTCGGCTTGTCCGTGATCGCGCTCGCGCTCGTCATCTGGACGGCAGTCCTGCTCGTGCGCGATCCTCAGGGCGTCGTCCGCGCGGCCCTGCTGAAAAAAGCGGCCAACTGAACCTTTTGTCCGACGGGGCGGCCGCATGATGCCGTTCCGCCGGAGACCATTTTCCCCTGCGAAATCACCGGGAAGCTTCCACCCGGCTTCCCGGCTTCCGTGCTCAGAAATGATTCACCACTAACAGAGGCATTATGACGATTCTTGTCGTAGACGGGCAGGGCGGCGGCGTGGGCCGTCAGCTCGCAGCCCAGATCAAACAGGCGTTTCCCGATGTCCATCTGATGGCCGTCGGCACCAATACCATCGCCACGTCCGCCATGCTCAAAGGCGGAGCGGACAGCGCGGCGACGGGCGAAAACGCCGTGCTTGTGGCCGCCCGGAAAGCCGATGTGATCGTGGGACCGCTCGGGATCGTGGTGGCGGATTCCCTGGGCGGGGAGATCACGCCGCGCATGGCGAACGCCATCGCGCAGTCCGACGCGAAACGCATCCTGCTTCCGTTCAACCACTGCGAAAACATCATCGTCGGGGTATCCGACTTCACGATGGGACGGCTCATCCAGCAGGCGATGGACGAACTGCGGAAGATCATCTCCTGACCGGAGAAATGCCCTGGCGGCCTGCCGAGCCGCTTTTTTTGCCTCAGGAGGGCCACCAGCGGTTGATCGTGCCGATGATGAAGAGCGCGACGATCGCGAGCGGGAGCAGCGTGAAGAGGTACCAGCGCGTCCACAACGGGAGCTTCAGCCCCTTTCCGGCATTCGCCTCCGCGAAGAAATTCTTCCATCCCCATGCCGACGCCGCTCCGCAGAAAACGACCACGAAGACCGAACCGAGCGGAAGCAGGATGTCACTCACCACATAGTCCTCCAGGTCGAGGAATGTGGAATCCCCGCCGAGCGGATGGATCCCGCTCAGGAGATTGAACCCGAGCGCGCAGGGGAGGGAGAAGACGGCGATCACGGCAGCGTTCACAAGCGCGGCTTTCGGGCGGGAGTAGTTCAGCTCGTCGATCATGAACGCGATGAGGTTCTCGAACACCGCGACGACCGTGGTGAACGCTGCTGCGCTCATGAAGAGGAAGAAGACCGCCCCCCAGAGCCTCGGCCAGGGCATGTGGTTGAAGACGTCCGGGAGCGACAGGAAGACGAGGCCGGGGCCGGAGGAAACGTCGATGCCGTAGGATTTGCAGGCGGGGAAGATGACGACGCCTGCGAGCAGCGCCACGGCAGTATCCAGCAGGATGATGATGACCGATTCCTTTACGAGCGAATGCTCGCGTTTGATGTAGCTGCCGCAGACCGTGATGGAGCCGACGCCCAGGCTGAGTGTGAAAAATGCCTGTCCCATTGCCGCGGTCACGACCTCGAACAGCCCCGTCTCGCGGATGGACCCCGGATTCGGCATCAGATAGAACTTCATGCCTTCTTTCGCGCCCGGCAGGAAGAGCGCGCGGACGCACAGGACCAGCAGCAGGGCGAAGAGACCGCCCATGAGGATCTTCGTGACGCGTTCCACGCCGTTCTTCAGCCCCGCGCCGCAAACGGCGGACCCGGCGGCGACCGTGAGGAGCATGAAGAGGACGTTTTTCCACGGGCTCGCCGTGAGCGCGCCGAAATGCTGCCCGATGGCTTCCGTTTCCATCGTGGAAATGCCGCCGAAAATGTAGTCGACCGTGTAGCTCAGCATCCAGCCCGTCACGGTCGTGTAGAAGATCATCAGCACGGCACAGCCGGCGCAGAAGATCCCCGCAGGCACTTTCCATGCGTCCGGATGGGAATGCGACAGCGTCTTCGCCGCGCCGAAGAGCGTGCGTTTGCTCGCGCGCCCGATGGAGAGCTCCATGACCATCAGGGGCAGCCCCATGACGGCGAGGAAGAACAGGTAGAACGCGACGAAGCACGCTCCGCCGTATTTGCCGGTGACGTAGGGGAAACGCCAGATGTTGCCGAGGCCGATGGCGCATCCGGCGGTGAGGAGAAGGAACCCGAGGCGGGATCCGAGTGTTTCGCGGCTGCTGGACATGATGGGGGGCTTCCGGGGATGATAGCGTGTTTGTGAGTGAAAATAGGTTTGGCTGTTGCCTGCGGCGATGTCCGTTTCGTGAACGTTCCGGGTCAGCCGACGCGCGAGTTCTTCGCGAGGAGAAGCAGGTCGGCGAGCACGATCGCTGCCATTGCCTCGACGACGGGCACCATGCGCGGCACGAGGCACGGGTCATGGCGTCCGGGCGTGGAGATTTCAGCCGGCTGTCCCGCGCGGTCGACGGTATTCTGCGGACGCGCGATGGACGCGGTGGGCTTGACGGCGCACCGGAACGAGAAGACGTCGCCGTTCGAGATGCCGCCGAGCACGCCGCCTGCGTTGTTCGTGGCGAACTTGCCGCCGGGGAGGATCGGGTCGTTGTGCGTGCTGCCGCGCATGGACGCCGCCCGGAATCCCGCACCGAATTCAATGCCCTTGATGCCTCCGATGGAGAGGATGGCGTGCGCCGTGAGGGCGTCCAGTTTGTCGAAGACGGGTTCGCCGAGTCCGGCGGGCAGTCCGACTGCTTCACAGAGGATGACGCCGCCGACGCTGTCGTGGTCGGTCCGGGCGGCACTGACCGCGTCCGCCATGCGGACGGCGGCTCCGGCGTCAGGGGCGCGGACGGGGTTGCGTTCGACCTGGTCCCAGTCGATCGTTTCCGCCTTGATCCCGGCGATCTCCAGCGCGCAGGCGCGGACGGTCACACCGTGGCGGGCGAGAAGCAGTTTCGCGATGGCGCCCGCCGCCACGCGGGCGACGGTTTCGCGCCCTGAGGTGCGGCCGCCCCCTCGGACGTCGCGGAATCCGAACTTGCGGTCCCACGCGTAATCGGCGTGGCCGGGGCGGAAAAGGTTTGAGATGGCGTCGTAGTCGGCGCTATGCTGGTTCGTGTTGCGGAAGAGAATGGCGACCGGTGCGCCGGTCGCGACGCCGTCCAGCACGCCGGAAAGGATTTCGGGCGCGTCGGCTTCATTCCGCGGCGTGGTCATATCCGACTGCCCGGGCCTGCGGCGCGCGAGTTCGCGGCTGATGAAGTCGAGGTCAAGCGGAAGCCCGGCTGGGACGCCGTCCACGACGCAGCCGAGCGCGGTCCCGTGGGATTCGCCGAACGTGGTGACGCGGAAGAGTGTGCCGAAGGTGTTGGAGCTCATGGGAAGATCACTTTCGATTCAAGGACGGTGAGGAGGCGGTCGACGGCGTTCTCCACGGGGATGACGAGCGGCAGTTCGAGCACGGCATCGGCTGCCTCGCGGAAAAGCGGACGGCGGACGGCGCAGATGCGTTCGAACTCCGCCAGCGGGTCAGGCTTGTCCGCCAGGAACGGCGGGAGGCCTTCGCGCGCCATGCGCTCGAACGCGGTCGGGACCGGGACGTCCAGCCAGAGGATGAGGCCGAGCGCGCGGCGTTCTTCCTGCGTGAGGCAGGGATTTGAGATCACGCCGCCGCCGAGCGCGACGACCGCGGGCGACGGGGCGGAAGCGGTGAACTTGCGGATGGTCTCCGCCTCGAATTCGCGGAAGCGGGCTTCGCCGACTTCCTTGTAGAGCGCGCGGACGGGCTTGCCGGCGTCAGCCGCCAGCAGGTCGTCGGTGTCGAAAAAGGGCAGGGCGAGCATGTCGGCGAGCGCCTTCCCGAGGCAGGACTTGCCGCAATGCTTGATGCCGCAGATGGCGATGCGGCGGTCGAGCCGCGCCGTGAGGATGCGGACGCGCTGGCGCGAACAGCTGATCGCGAGGATGGTCCGGTAGAAGCGCGCGGCATCGTCCCGGAATTCGGGCGGGACGGACGCGCGGATCTTCTCGAGGATGATCTGCTCGCGTCCGGGCCGGCTCACGGGCGCGCCCTCGGCGAGCTTGCTGTCCGCCACGCGGAGCGAAGTCTGCATGCGGCGGACGAAGAGAGGGAGGAGCTCCGCGTCGATGGCGTCGATTTCGCCACGGAGCGCATTCAGCGTGGATGGAGTGTTGTCCGCGGGATTGGACATGGGGCCGCCTCAGGCGTTGATCTTGCAGCGGAACGGCAGGATGTGGCGGATTTTCTCCATGAGGTCGTCGAAGACCGGCGGCGTGATGGATTGCGCGCCGTCGCAGAGCGCGCAGGACGGGTTGTTGTGGACCTCCACGATGATGCCGTCAGCTCCGGCGGCCGCGGCCGCGAGGGAGAGCGGCGCCACGAAACGCGCGATCCCGGCGGCGTGGCTCGGGTCGATGAGCACGGGCAGGTGGGAGAGCGACTTCAGGGCGGGGATGGCGGAGATGTCGAGCGTGTTGCGCGTGTAGGTCTCGAACGTGCGGATGCCGCGTTCGCAGAGGATCACGTTCTTGTTGCCGGACGCCATGATGTATTCGGCGCTCATGAGGAGTTCCTGATAGGTGTTTGCGAGGCCGCGCTTCAGGAGGATGGGCTTGTCGCATTTGCCGATCTGCTTCAGGAGCTCGAAATTCTGCATGTTGCGGGCGCCGATCTGGATCACGTCCACGTCGGCGAAGAGGTCGAGCTGGGAGAGGTCCATGAGCTCGGTCACGATGGGCAGCCCGGTGACTTTCTTCGCCTCGAGGAGCAGGTGCAGCCCCTCGGCGCGGAGCCCCTGGAACGAGTAGGGGGACGTGCGCGGCTTGAACGCGCCGCCGCGGAGCATGTTCGCCCCGGACTTCTTCACACTCTCCGCGATGGAGATGATCTGCTCCTCGCTTTCGACGGAGCAGGGGCCCGCGATGACCGTGAACCCGCCGCCGCCGACTTTCACGCCGGGTGCGGGCTCCACCACCGTGTCGAGCGGGTGGAACTTGCGGTTGGCGTTCTTGAACGGCTCCTGGATGCGCTTTACGTCGTCGACGATATCGAACTGCTTGATGATGTCGATGTCGATGTGCGAGGTGTCGCCGATGAGCCCGATGATGGTCTGCTGGATGCCTTCGCTGATGTGGAGCGTGACGTTCTGCTTGGTGAGCCAGTTCTTCAGTGCGTCGAACTGCACGGAATCGGCGTTTTCTTTTAAAATGATAATCATGATGAGGAAACCTGTCTGGTTGCGGCCCGGAAAAAGCGGACCCTTTTTTCTGTTGATAATTATCCATAGATAAAATAGCACGATTCCCCCGATAATTCAAGCGCAGGCGCGGGGATAAGGCGAAAAAGGGCGCAAAAACACTGCAGGCAGTGTCGATACAGGGCTCTGCATCGCGAGAGCACACTGCAGGCATGCCGATACAGCGCTCTGCACTGCGAGGCGAAGAAGGGCGGCGGTGGACCTACACGGTCGAGCTCGGCAGCTTTGTCAAATTCGATTCGCTCTCGAACGCGCTGTCGGGCTTCGGAGGATCCGACGCGGATGCCCTCGCAAGCGCTTCCGCGTTCGATAAGACCGACACGATCAACGGTAATTCCGGCTGGCTGGACTTCGGCATGCTCGCGTAAGCTCCGATCGCGTCCCGCGGTCGTTTCCCGGTCGCTGGGGACAAAGCCGGGCATCCGTTTTCCTCAGGACAGAGGCTTTCCCGTCTCTGTCCTATGGGTATGTTGACAAAAAAAGTCGGGCTTCGGGACGTTTTTTTGCGATTTTCTGCGCGGTTTTTCTTTGAAAAAAGAGAAAATCGGTAGTATATTTAAAGATAACTTGATCCTCAACTCAATACAGGAGAACAAAATGAGCCTCAATTCTTATGCACAGCGTGTCCTTCAGGACAGCGTCGTCGCCAAGTACCCGTGGGAAAAGGAATTCATCCAGAGCGTGACCGAGGTCTTCGAATCCCTCGGACCGCTGCTCGACCGTGAATCCAAGTACGAAAAGAACTGCATCCTCGAACGCATCGTCGTTCCGGAACGCATCATCCAGTTCCGCGTGCAGTGGGTCGACGACAAGGGCGACATCCAGGTCAACGACGGCTACCGCGTGCAGTTCAACAGCGCGATCGGCCCGTACAAAGGCGGCCTGCGCTTCCACCCGTCCGTGAACCTGAGCATCCTCAAGTTCCTCGGCTTCGAACAGATCTTCAAGAACTCCCTCACCACGCTCCC
>Ga0265301_10001592_pt1 | contig 29111 bp, 45 predicted proteins | sample AusTroGonzalo_MG_2_FD_193488 | JGI IMG/M metagenome (GOLD analysis project Ga0265301, IMG submission 193488) | Bovine rumen microbial communities from tropical cattle in Woodstock, Queensland, Australia - Gonzalo_04 | ecosystem: Host-associated > Mammals > Digestive system > Stomach > Rumen ... | reverse complement strand
AGCATGAACCCGTTTAATATCTCTATGACATTAAGCGCTGATGACCGCGCCGACATAGTAAATAAAAAATATAGTTTCGTAGTAATTGAAGTCGAAGATCAGATAGGTATTAACTTCACCTGCGTTAAGCAAGCATACTCCGAGCTAGTATGTGGATTTTTTTGCCAAATGGACACTGGATCTGATGTTTACTACTGGTCTTGGGCTTGTACTAGCCATGCAATTTACGACAATGTTGTAAAGAAAATCGACAACGAGGTTGGCTATAACGCAATCTGGACAATCTTTGAAGAAACGGCAACTCAAGCGGACATGGACGATCTTATTGCCGCTATCGAGAACGGCATTAGGATCTACGCATATGATGATGACTACAATGTGGAAGCCGTGTCAGCCTTTGTCGACTATGGGAACCCGACGGAAATCCATGTGAGCTTTGCCGATCTATCTTCTGAACCGCACTATCCTGATCCTGACTCGGTTTATTTTTCTCTGATGGAGGCAGTCATAAATTATTCGACTGGTGAGATAAGCTCTGATTTTGTCACGTTTGACTCTTACGATTTTGCACTTAAACATGATCTAAGCGCAGTGGCTACTTCTGGCAGTTATAATGACCTCACCGACAAGCCAGACCTTTCTGTGTTTGCTACTAACACCGCTCTTGGTAACGAAACGACCGCTAGAGAAAACGGCGATATTGCTTTGCAGAACCAAATTGACGCCATCTCAGCTAGCTCTGACGTTGTAGATATTGTTGGCACTCATGCAGACTTGGTAGACTACGACACTTCGCACATAAAGGCTAACGACATCATCAAGGTTATTCAAGATGAAACCCACAATAACGCCATGAGCTACTATCGCTGGGTTATAAGCGGCGGCACAGGAAGCTGGGTCTATGTAGGCAGCGAGGGCCCATTTTACACTAAGTCAGAGTCCGACACCTTACTAAACGCCAAACAGGACACCATAGACAACTCGCATAAGCTCGCCAGCGACCTAGTAGACGATACGAACCAGACTAACCTCTTTGTAACTAGCTCCGAAAAAAGCACATGGAACGCCAAGAGCGACTTTAGCGGTGACTACAACGACCTCACTAATAAACCGACTATCCCAACGGCCACGTCAGATCTGCTAAACGATAGCAACTTTGTCAGCTCGGCCTATGCGACAGACATCTGGGTCGGCACGCAAGCCGAATATGATCTTTTAACCCCTGACGCTAACACCATCTATTGCATAAAGGAGTCATAATGCCGCTAGAACTCGGAAGCACTAACATCTCCGACCTTTATTTTGGCAGCCTGCCAATCGAAAAAGTGTATAAGGGGACAGAGATTGTTTACCAGAAACTTTTGCCTCGTGGATATACATTGTGCGAATATCTGGAAAGTACAGGCACACAATATATGAACTTAGGATTTAAGCCTAGCACTGGTATCAGCGCAAAAGCCAAATTAACTGCTCCAGCACTAGGAGTTGTGACTGCTTGTGCTTTAGGATCAATGACATCATCAAGCAATAGGTTTGACTTACTCACATTCGGTCGTAATGTTGATCAAGTGTTTGGTTTAGGATATGTACAATATAACTACTTACAACCTTATACACCAAAGCAAACGTACGAATTGTATGCAGGACTAGAGAACGGCAATCAGTGGCTAGATGTTGACGGCGTAAGAATGTACACAGGCACAGTATCAGGTAATATATCATCAAATTACAATATGCTGCTATTCGCTCGTTACCAGTACGGCAATTTGAACTCAATATATACAGGCAAAATATGGTATGTACAGATATACCAAAACGGCGTTTTGTATATGAATTTAATACCATGCTTAGACGCCAATTACAGACCTTGTATGTATGACACTGTTAGCAAGCAGCCATTCTATAACCAAGGCACAGGGGAATTTGATTATAAAGTTGTCAAATATCCTATCCCTGCTAACTATACTCTTTGTGAATATCTGGAAAGCACTGGCACGCAGTATATAAACACGGGCTACTATTCCAAATCAAACAGCGTCTATGACATGGTGATAGGCGATAAGTCCAGTGTCGACACAAATGCCGCTGGAACTATCTTCGGCAGCTCATTCGGCCCCGCCTTGCGTTACCTAACCACAGGCGAACTGAGGGGTGGCTATAACACTGGCTCTTGGCAAAGTAACTCTGTAACAATCCTTGACCGAAACGTGATCCATATGCCTAGCAGCACGGCATTTTACAATGCAACGCAATTAACACTCGGCAGCGGAAGCAATACGAACTACAAGCTCGCCATGTTTGCTAATTTTTCAGATCAGGGCGGTACAGGTATTGGCGGCTATGGCAAGGTCAAAATATATAGATTTAAGATATACACAGGCTCGACTTGCGAGCGCTATTTTGTGCCATGCTTAGACAGTAACTACGTCCCTTGTATGTATGATCTTGTAAGCAAGCAAACCTATTACAACTCTGGCACTGGCGATTTTATGTATAAGGCAATTAGCTACAAAATACCTAAAAACTATACTCTGTGCGAATATCTGGAAGCACCAACAGGCGCTACTTATATCGACCTCGGATTTAACGCTACGAACAGCACAGATATTGAGATTAGAGGTCAATACTTAACAAGTGGTACAGGCCATTTTTATGGATATGCCCAACTCTTGCAAATACCAAACAACGGTCATGTTGATTTTAGATACAATGGTGTGACCTATGCGACAAGCGCTCAATATAACGATATCCACACATATAGGGCTAAAGGTAGAGAGTGTTATGTAGACGGGACTTTGGTTAATACGTTCAATACCGCAACCTTTGAAAGCCCTTATACGCTCACTTTGTTTACAGTGAGGCAGACTGACGGTTCGGCAGGCGTGGGGGGTGGCAGCAGACTTTATTACACTATTATTAGAGAAAATGGCACTGTAACTAAATACCTTGTCCCTTGCCTAGACGCTGTTGGCACGCCTTGTATGTATGATCTTGTAACTAGAACACATTTTTATAATGTAGGATCTGGATCATTCAATTATGGCTAAATAACCGCACATAATAAGACCTAGCCTACGGGCTAGATCTTTTTATAGGGGGTGAGATGGTGAAAACACGCCATCATCTGTTGTGGCCACGCAGGGTATGGAATAAAGGCCTCAGAAATCATCTGAGAAACCGATATGCCTATCCCATCGACGATGACTTGCACCACGACATCCATGCTACGTTGAGCGGCATTCCTGTGCCATCTGATGTGGTGGCACTAGCAGAGGTCGCTCCACCGTTCGATGACCCTATCGTTGCCTGTTGCTGGCTCATGGCCAGTAGTGAGGATAGGGACTTCACAGAAGCAATCAAATTACAGATTGCTTTACTTCAAAACAGGCCGCCGTAATTGGCGGTCTTTTCTTAGCTCTAAATAACCGCTCACAATAGCAAGCAATAAAGAAAGGGAGCAAAATGGCGAAAATAAGTGATCTACACTTTGACGACAAAAACTTCAATAAGCACACCGAGTTTGGCATGGGCTTGCTAGAGAAGTCACTAAGAGAAAACGGCGCAGGCCGCTCCATCTTGATAGACAAAGACAACAACATTATTGCTGGCAACGGCATAGTAGAGGCTGCTGGGCAGGTCGGGCTTGAGAAAATCAAGGTTGTGGAAACTACAGGCGATGAGATTGTAGCAGTAAAGCGCACCGACTTGTCGCTAAACTCTGAGCAAGGCCGCACTATGGCTCTGGCGGACAACGCCACGGCCAACGCTGACCTAGAGTGGGACACAGACGCTTTAGCTGACGTGTTCGAGCCAGAGGATTTAGGCAAATGGGGCGTTAATCTCCCAGACTGGGATGACGATCAATCAGAATATTCGCAGTTCGTGGACAAATTCAAGCCAAAGCTCACGACCGATGACTGCTTCACGCCGCCAAAAGTATTCAAAGCGGTAGAGAAATGGGTGCGTGAAGAATATGGCCTTGGTAACGTCGATAACATCCGCCCATTTAAGCCAGAAGGTGATTATCAGAGCGAGAACTACGACGGCAAGGTGGTCATAGATAACCCGCCCTTCAGTATCTTGAGTGAGATTATACGCTGGTATACCGCCAAGGGCGTGAAATTCTTTCTATTTGCACCATACCTTAGCACGCTGAACACCGCACCCGATTGTCAGACAACAAAAATACTGACTGGTGCAGAGATAACATATGAGAATGGAGCCAAAGTTTTAACGAACTTCGTGACAAACATGGCTTCCCCAGAAATCGTAGTGAAAATTGCAGGAACTCTCCGCAAAAGAATAGAAGAAGCGCAACCGACCGAAGCAGCAGAGCTAGAACGATACAAAAGACCGAAAAATCTCAAAGTCGGGACGGATTTTGTCTATGTGGCTAAACTCGGCCACGATTGGGAACTTACAACGAAAGATTGTGAACTCGTAAAGAATGCGGATGAGCTAAAAGCGATAGGTAAAGTGCTTTATGGTGGTGGCTTGTTAATAAGCGATAAAGTTGCCGAAAAAGCCGCTGCCGAAAAAGCCGCTGCCGAAAAAGCCGCTATCACCGTAGAACTTAGCGAGCGAGAAAAAGCAATCGTAGCAAGATTAAATGGAGTGGCAGAATGACAGAAACTAAACTAGAACATAAAAAGCCTACAAAGCAACGGAAACCTAGCGTCGGGCGTGGCGGAGTGCCAACGCCCCCTGGCTTCGAGGCTCACCCTGAACGTAGGCATAACGGCGCATGGAAAAAAGAGGACACGGCACGCTACAAGCTAGAGCAAATGCTAAAGCTAACGGCTGACGAACTTAAAAAGGTTGCCACGGACGATAAAGCGCCGCTGTTTGAACGCAAGCTCGCCCAGTGTATTGCAAAAGGTAACTGGAAAGAAATCGAGGGCATGATGAACCAAGTTTACGGACAGCCAAAGCAAAAAATCGAGAATACTATCCTCACCCCTAAGCCACTGGTGGACTTAACAAAGAGAAAGAAAAATGGTGAAAAATGACATTGTTTATTTTCTGCGTGAGGGGAATAACGAGGAGCTACGCTATTCGTTGCGAAGCGTAGAGCGCAACTTTCCGCATAGAAAGGTTGTATTTTACGGCGGTTGTCCTAAAGGCATAACGCCAGACCGCCATGTGAACGTATCACAAAACAGCCCAACCAAATGGCAAAATGTTCGCAATATGATCCGCCTAGCGTGCAAAGATGACGAGCTAACGCCCGACTTTTGGCTGTTTAACGACGACTTTTTTGTCATGAAGCCCGTTAAAAACTTGCCGCCGCTGTATAACAAAACGCTCATGGAACACATTATCGAGGTGGAAAACCGACATGACGGCATGCAGACTGGCTATACAAAGCTATTGCGCCATTTATACGCAACGCTAAAGCGCTTTGACCCTACGCTAGAGCCGCTAAACTATGCAACGCACATGCCTTTACTAATTAACCGCAAAAATGCGCTGAAAACGCTTAAAACGTTTCCTAACGAGCCAATGTTTAGAGCTTTATATGGCAATCATCACAAAATAGGCGGCGAACACCGAAACGACTGCAAATACACGTCATGGCTAAAGCCTCCGAGCATTGAAACGCAGTTTTTAAGCACGAGCGATCAGTCTTTTGCTTTTGACTATGTCGGGCAATATATCAGAGCGCACTTTACTGATAAAAGCAGGTTTGAAAATGGCAAGAACGACCGCACTAAATAAAATCGAGGCTGTTTTATACGAGCCAACCTTTTATAAAGTGATACAGGGCGGCATGAGCGCTGGTAAAACATATGCTATCCTCACGTTGCTTGTAGGCTATTGCGAGAGCTACGCCAACAGCTTAGTAACCGTGGTCGGCTTAACTTATAATCACTTAGCGACAGGTTCTATGCGTGATTTCAAGAAAGTCATGCAAGAAAGTGACCGCTGGGACGACGCCAGTTTTAATAAGTCCGAGAAAATCTATTATTTTGCCAATGGCTCGCAGTTAGAGTTCTTGAGCGTGGATAACATGACATCTCGTGGCCCGAGGCGTGATGTTTTGTTTGTGAATGAGGCTAACGGTTTATCCTATGAGGTCTTCGATCAGTTGGCAGGGCGTACTAAGGACTTTGTGATACTCGACTACAACCCATCAAGCAAATTTTGGGCGCACACCGAGCTAGTAGAGGGCAAAAAGCATAAAAAAGACACAACATTTCTAACGCTGACCTATTTAGACAACGAGGCATTAAGCCCACGGGGGGTGGCTAACATAGAAAGCCACAAGCCAGAAAAAGGCGAAGCTCCAAGCAACTGGTGGATAGTTTATGGCCTCGGCGAAATAGGCTCACTGGAAGGCAACGTTTATTCTGGCTGGATTGAAAATGACATGCTCATTAAAGGCAAGCTGGTGCGCTACGGCCTAGACTTTGGCTTTTCTAATGACGAGTCGGCGCTAGTGGCGATCTATGAGCTAGACGATGGCAAGCTGGGAATAAAAGAATTGTTATACAAAAAAGGCTTGCTCGGCAGTCAATATGGGGCAGCCTTGCGTAGCGCAAATGTTGACCCTAACGTGCTAATCGTGGCTGACGCAGCTCGGCCAGAGATTATAGCCGAGATTAAGGCGCAGGGTTTCCGCTGTATAGGCGCAGACAAGAACGCAGGCTCGGTATTGCGTGGCATTGACCGTGTATCACAGCGCCAGATCGTGTATAGCGGCCAAAACCTAAAGCGAGAGTATCTAAGCTATGCTTGGCGCAAAAAGCGCACGGGCGAGGTGCTAGACGAGCCAGAGGACGGCAACGATCACCTTATGGACGCCTTACGCTATGCTGTAGACGATCTAAGCCGCCCACGCTTTGATTTTTAGCATTTTGATTGTAAAATATAAACAGAGGTAATTGAAAGGAAACTATGAAACAACTTGAAAAAGATGACCCTCGCCTAAAGAAGGTCGGCATTGTAGTAGCCGTGATAGTAGGCTGCTGTATTATTGCGCCATTTTTGCCAAAGAAAGATGACGGCGGCTCGGACACGCCAAAAGACAGCGACAAGAGCGCCTATCAGCAGGCTGTCGAGAATAAATGCCAAGACGCAGCCACAGTGAAGCGCTTTGTCAATTCTAGCGACTACGACATTATCAATATCGCTGAATATGACGAGTGGTATATGGACAATCAAGGCTATTATACGAAAGACGGCGCACCGCTGGTGAATTATCGCTGGATTGGCAAAGACAAAAAGGCAGATAAAAAAATAGCCTTTGACTGCTGGGCTGCAGGTGACGAAAACAACGTTGAAATCTACGGTTATATGATAGGTGACAACCAATACCTCGACTGGGTCGACCTCGACTGGTACGACAAGGACGGCAACCTAGTAAACATGGAATAGAAACAGAGAACCGCCTTGAGGGGCGGTTTTTTGACGGCTCGCTAAATATCGCACCATAATTTGCCCCAAATAACAAAAGGAGCATTCATGGCTTTATCTTTCAGCGCACTAGAGGCAGTTAAATTTGGCGAACTTGTCGCACTACCGACTGTCACGGCTGAATCACGCTTGCGGATTCAGAGTGCAAACTTCAAGACCGCTGAAGGTCGAGAAAAACTAATAAACGCTATGGCAGCGTGTTTCAAAGACCACGTTGCAGAGGTGGCAGACTTTATGACAACGCAAATGTCAAACTATGAGCTGTCGCTATTGCAAGCCTATCTTGTAGGCGGCGATCTAATGCTGAACGATGTCCGCAATAGCGTGCTAAACGCTATGCAGAACGGAGTCCAGAATGCGTAAAGAGCTGTTTATCGTGTTTCAAGACTGCTACAAATGCGGCCCGAATGCTCACTGGGCAGACATGCAGCACTATTATGCCGACACGCTCGGTTTTAAGCTGACCAAAAAGATGTTCGTGCAGCCTGGGGCAAAGGAGCTAATCCAAGCCGCCGCCAAAAAGGGCTGTCGCTTACCGTTTATCACCGATGGCACTAAGTTTGCTTATAGCGTGAAGGACTTTGTAGAAAAAGAAAAGCCTGTTGTGAAAAAGACAACCAAAAAGAAAACAACAAAGAGCAAAAGGAGCAAAAAAGTAGATGAATCCGCTTAATAGAATCCTAGACGCAGTGCGTGGCCGAGGGCGCACCAATCTAGTACAACAGGAGGTGAACAACGCTGTACACTTAAACGCACTCTGCTCTAACTACGAGAATATGTTTGCCCAAGTCCGCCCAATGATAGACGAGATGAAGGCTGTTAGGCCGTTTGGTGTCGGGCGCAATGGTGCGAAGCTGCCAATGGCACGCACGCCAGAGCTTCAGGTGCTAGACACGCCTAATGAGCAGATGGGCTGGGCAGATTTTTCCGACACTATGTTCGCCACATGGCTTACCGAGTCAGAGTTAAACATTCACGTCCACAAAAACAAAAATGGCCGTGTTTATGGCTACACTTTGCTGCCTGTTGGCTCTCGCTATCGTGAAGCAGATGGCACGGTTTACTTCCAGTTCTATGCTGACGGCTTAATGCACAAAATCTATGACGATGAAGTCATGACCCTGCGCTTTAGCCGCTCACCACGCAATCTCGACAAAGGCGTTTCGCCTGCTATCGCCGCCATGGACTATGCCCAGACGGACGATCTCATGGCGCAATACATTAAGAGCGTGTTTGAGAACGGCGCAATCCCTGCCAGCGTGACAATGATCACTGCCAGCACTAAGGATAAATACGATGACACTCGCCGCCGCTTAGAGCATGAATTACATGGCGCTAAAAACAAGAATAAGACGCTATATATCTGGCGGCAAATGCTTGATGACGGCTCTAGCGCCGCACAGGTTGAGGTGAAGCCAATTCAGGCCACCAACAGCACCCTTGCGCTTAAAGAAATCTTCTCGATGGTGAACGACCGCATGAATAAGGCGGTTGGCGTGTCGAACTTTATCCTAGGCGATGACAGCTCGGCTAAATACGACAATGCAGAACTATCTGACCACCAATTCACCAAGCGCCGTGTATTCCCAGCCTTACTTAGCTTTTGGTCACAATTCCAGCACGAGCTTGATCGTGTTGTTGGCGGCCTAGGCTACGCAATCGACTTTGAGCTAGAAATCCCAGAACTGACCGACCGTGCTAAGACCCGTGCAGAAATCGCACGCATTGACGCAGAAGCACAGCGTATTCGCAAAGAGATGAAGCGCATTGAGTCGGCTACCGTCAATGACGCCAAAAAGAATGAAGCAGAGGTGTCTAAGCTCAATGTAGAGAACCTAACGCTGCTAGTCCGCAACGGCGCAGACCCAGTGGCCGCTGTCGCAGCGCTTGGGCTTGGTTCGGCATGGCTAGAGGTGGCTAGGGGGCTTGTATATATGCCTGTATCGTCCGAACTCTACTCCGCAGATAAAACTACCGATGAGAAGCACGAATGCAAGCACGATCACACTGCTGACGCTGTAAGCAGCCCAGTCTTTAGCATGGAAGAAAAGGACGCCAAAAAGATCTATGACCTTTTAATGGAAGCCGCCGAGAAGATGGCGGCACAAGACCCGAACATTGATTTAGACGCCCTTAAAGCCTCGATAAATAAAATCCTAGTATCTACTGCTGATAATGGCGCAAACGCAGGTGCAAAACGCTTGCAAGGCCTCATAGCGGGCATTGATGACCAAGCAGAAGCCGCTGCCGCTATCGCAGAGGTGCTTAAGAACGATGGCTTTCATGTCAGCAACGAATTTACCAAGCGAATGGAAAGCCGCACCAATAGGCTAGTCAATAACTTCGCCTCTGACACCCGTGCAATCGTAGAAAACGCCCTAAAACAGGACTTGTCCGCTAGTGAGATGAAAAAACACCTCGCACAGGTGCTACCACGCAACCGAGCAGCTACTATTGCTCGCAACGAAACGGTCTATGCCTTTAGAGCTGGTCGCTTAGACAATGACGAGTATCTATCCAAGCGCTACGGCGTAGAAGTCCAGCTCGTATGGCGCACCAGCCGTGACGGTGATGTTTGCGATGTTTGCGCCGCTATGGAAGGCACAACAGTTAAGCTCGGCCAAGCATTCCCTAATGAGCTAGTGACCGATGATGGCAACTATCTGGGCTGGGACAAGACATTCTGGAACGACAACGGACGCTGCCCAGACGCCCATGTGAACTGCCGCTGCTACTTTGACGAGGAGATTGTGTAATGGCGCTAAAAATCATCTGCCCAAACTGCAAGCATGTCCTTGGTGACACTAATCACTCAATGGAAGCTGACTTGAACTGCCGTTTCTGCAAGCAGACAGTAAGAGTAAAGATCAAATATGTAACAACGGCAGACTATCTGCCAGAGGAGGAAAAAGATGACTAATCCAAACGACGCAGTCGGCACGAACGGTGCTTTTGGTGGCCGCACCAGCGTCAATGCCTTTAATGATGGCCTAGCTGCCTATAGCACCCGTGGCGTGATAAGTGGCTGGGATTGCGTACCGAACAGCGGCTTGACCGTTTCTGTCGGTGGCACATCAGGGGTGCGTGATGTAGCGGCTGCGCTAGACGCTAACGGCAACTTCACCACCATTAACAACATTAGCGGCTCGCCTGTCGATGTAACCATGCCAGCAGCCCCAGCTTCTAACAAGCGCATTGACCTTGTCGTGGCTTATGTAGACAATCCGCCGCAGGGTACAAGCACTGACACAGATAATGCTGGTGCTTGCGGTATCATCACGGTGTCTGGCACGGCTGCCGCTAATCCAACGCCGCCAACTGACGCCAACATTCGCTCGGCCATTACAGCAGATGGCGCTAGTGGCTCGACCGCCTATTACGTCATATTAGCTAAAATCACTATTACCTCTGGCACGACAGATATTGACGCAACCATGATTGAAAGTGGTGTAGCTGATCTCGGCGCAGAGTTCCAAGGCGGCAAAGTCGGCACGCAAGCTATCCAAAACAATGCTGTAACGGCAAGCAAGATAGATGGTTCGACATTCGACCTTGACACAGAACGAGTAGTCGGCACGCTAAACGGCACGACAGTTTACGAGAAAATCATCGAGGATACTATAACAATGCCGTCCACTGGCACAGCGGCTATCCCTCATGGCATAACGGGCTTAAACGAGCTTGTGAGTGTCACTGGTGCAATTATAACTGGCACAGCAAACGTTGCACTCCCAGCCACAGGTGCAGGTTACACAATCTACTTGTCATTCTGGACGGTCACTGCGACAGCAGTAAACGTTTATAACAACGGCTTTGCTGTCACTGACGGCAAGATACGCATAACGCTTAGATATACAAAGAGCTAAACAACCTCGACAACAAAAAAGCGCCCAAACGGGCGTTTTTTGAATAAATAGGATGACGTTATTCTAGCAATTTTTTGACGGCTTTTCAAATAATAACCCCTAATAAAAACCATGAACACCAAGTTTTATGCCGCCAAAGTCCAATTTACGGACGAAAAGGCCGCAAACGCTCGGCGCTATCGCAATATCCTTGCCAATTCTGGCGAAATTATGGAAAGCGGCGAGGTGAGGGAGCTAGATGACCTCTATGTTATGGGCTATGATGGCGATTTGATTAAAATCTCGGACTTAAACACCGACCCAGAAAAGCAGACCGAAAAATATGCTGTGAAAGCGCAAGCCGACCACGGCGAACTCATAGACGGCGAGCTTGTCCCATCCATAGAAAAGCAATTTGGCTCTTGCAAAGTCTGGCTTGAGGCAGATGGCTTGCACGCTCGCATGTATTTTGCAGACAACGACCAATTAGCTGACCATGCGTGGGCTATCTCACAGGACGCAAGCTATTCGACTGGCATTGACTGGTATCCAGAGGGCTACTATGGCACTGGTTTTGAAATCGAACATCCAATCGGGATTCTACGGGAGATCTCGATGGTTCTGACAGGTAACGATCCCCGTGCTAAAACTATCGACACCAAAAGCGACACAGGCCTAAAAGAGGCGTCGGTTGATGGTGAAAAAAATATTAACTTAGAGGAGAAATCCATGAAAGATAATCTCACTCCAGATGAGCGCCGTGCGCTTGGCAACGAAATTGCCGAGGTCTTAGACCGCTTCACGACTGACGCTCCTGAAGATGAAACTCGCCCAACGGCTGACGCTGAAGGCGAAGTTGCTGAAGCTCCAAAAGAAGAAGAAGCTCCAGCTAAAGAAGAAACCAAAGACAGCAAAAGTATGCCTGTCGTAATTGTCCGTGACCGTGTTGCAAAGCAACCAGTTGTCGCTAAGAATGACTGGCTACACAGCGAAGCTGGCCACCGTGCATTCGCTGACACCCTTAAAAGTGTTGGTCGCATGGGCGCTTCGTTTGACGCTGCGTGGCGTGCTGAAGCTGCCAAGCACATGAGCCTCGATGGCATTTCTGGCTTGCCAAACCCAGCTCCAGTTGAACAGTATTTTGTCAATGCTCTTGAAAAGAGTGATGGCATTATTAGCCACTTCAAATTCGTCAATGCAAAGAGCTTCCGAATTCACGTTCTTTCTTCTGACAGCCGTGCTGCTGGCCATAAGAAAGGTGACACCAAGCAGAACCAAGCTGTCACTGATACGACCCGTGATCTGTTGGTGAAAATGGTTTACAAGCGCTTGGATCTCGACGCTACCGAGCTTTACGAGAACCCATGGCTTGTTGACTTCCGCAGCCAAGAATTAGTCGAAGCTATCATAGCCGAAATTGAGCGTGCTGCTATCGTTGGTGACGGCCGCAGCTCTGGTACTCCAGATCTCCGCATGTTCGACGGCACCCGTGGCTTCTACGATGTCATTTATGACTGCTCCAACCAGACCGCTTTCGGTGACTATGTCCAAGGCAACGCTGGTGATAACCTTTATGACGAAGTTATTGCTGCTCGTGGCAAAATCAAAACTGAAGGTGCTCAAATCCTTATTGCTAAGAGCCAAGCTATTACTGATCTCTTACAGGCTAAGGCTAACGGTCAGTACTTAGTTGCTCCTGGCGCTCGTGTTGAGGACATTCTTGGTGTTGAGCGTGTTTACACCCCGAGCTGGATGGACGCCGAAACTGAAGACGCAGTCTTGCTCGTAAACAATGCCTACATTCACGGTGGTGAACAGGGCATTCGTGTCCGTGCCGACTTCGACACCGCAACCAACACTGACATCTTGCTTGACGAAACTCCACGCTTCGGCTCGCTTGCTGCCTACAAATCTGCTGTGGCTATCTTGCCATACGAATCGGAATAAAAGACTAAAAGGACAGGAAAATGACGCAAGATCAATACAAATTATGGACTGGAGTCGCTGTTGACTTCGATGACGAAACATGGAGTAGTATAGTGGCTCTGGCCTCAATGAGGCTTGCGTCCTTCCTGTGTCTTGATGAACTTCCAACCGATGACGAGGGGGTTCTCGAAGACGGCTTGCAAGCACTGCTGGCGAACTTTATATGCGCAGTGCTTCGCTATCAGGGAAACCCCGAGTCTGAAATTACGAGTAAACATATCCGCAACTTTACAATAAACTTCAGTAGTAACAGCGCCGCTAACGCTTTTGCCCAAGTAGCGCAGAATTATTCTGACCTAATCAGCAAATATAGCGACTGCGGTACAACTGTTGATGTAGAACACTCCACCTGCATGGACTGCGACTCCACGCACTATTACGGAGGCTGCTATGGATGTCTTTGAGGCATTCCCCAACGCTATCACTAGCTGTACTTGGCAGCTTTGCGAATTACAGCGTGGCACAGAAATTGGCAACGTTGTAAAGCCCATCGACTTCTGCGATGTGATAGTAGATGAGGAAAACACCGCCTACACAGAGCAATCACCAAGCGCTGATGGCTTTGCCACCAACACTTTGCTCTATGTGCGCCCAGAACAGCTCCCAACGCTGAATATTAACGAATTACTGGCCTCTTATTGCTGGCAGAACGCTGACTATGGCCAATACTATGCCATTGAGAACGTTGGCCTCGGCAAGAACCAAGACAACGGCGTGCTTGAGCATGTCGAGTTTACTGTGAGGCCGATGGACGGCTTGAATGGCAACTAGCGTCAAATTCACGCCAAATGAGGCCGCATTAAGCGCTTTGAACGCCCGTGTAAACGCCAGCCTACTAAGGCTAGGCTTTGACGTGGCAAGCAAGGCTAGAGCGAACGCTCCGTATAAGACAGGCGCACTTAGAAACTCCGTGCGAGTGACCGACAGCAAACCAGGCGAGATCTTTGTCTTAGCTGGTGGTGCAGTTGGTGGCAAGTCTATCCCTTATGCTCGGATACATGAGTTCGGTGGCTGGACTGGCCGAGGACATCACACCTACATCGCAGGGAAGCACTACCTGCAGAGAGCCGCCGACACAGTTATGTCTGGTGACTACATTAAAAAATACTTCGGGAATATCACTAAATGATCACACTAGCACTCTTTAACCAAATGGCCGCCGATGGCGTGGCTAACCTCACCAAGAATAAGGATTTTTTCTGGGAGGAATTGCCGCTGCAAGCCAATGGCAAGCCAGCGACAGGTGTTTGGCTAGTGACCCGTGGTGGCACTACTAGCCCAACGGCTAGACCGCTAAATATGCACACTACAGTCGACTTTTATGTAGCATTCCCGAACAAGGCGCAGACCGAAGTCGTGCATGGCCAAATTCTGGACTATTTCAATACCACCAAAGGCTATTGCGAATTGAGCGGCAGCGTCAGCGGCACTGACTACGAATATGACTTCACTAACGTCCGCATTCATCCTACTACTACACCCCAAAATGACGGCGTGACGGAAAATGGAGTGATTGTAAAAGTAGCTTCTGTTGAACTCGTATATGACAAACAACAACTTTAACAAAGAGGTATAAATGGCAACTAAGAATATCACCCAGCTTCGCCGCCTCGTCCTGCGCAAAACCACGGACGCTGGCACGACCTGGTCTACTGTCACGATTGACCAAGACAACCTCGGTCAAGACACCGTGATGACGGTGAATGTCGCTCCACGCCTCATGAGCCGCAGCTCTAGCGTGGCTACGACCGAAACGCCGATTGAAGGCACGTTTGATAGCCTTTCTGGTTCTATCACGTTTATTCCTGATGTATGGCGTGTTCTTGGCCAAGCTCTTGACCGCTGGAATGCCGCTACCTGGGCTGGTGCTGACACCAATGATGGCAACATCATCTATGGTGATCCAACCAACTTATGTGGCGATGGCGCTTACTACTCGGTGATTGCACAAGGCGTTTGCGATGATGGCTCTGCTGCTGATGTTGAATTGACTCGCTGCTTCCCAAGCATTGACGATGACATTGAAATTGGCACGACTGACGCTGTCGAGGTAACGCTGAACTTGCACCCGATCGCTTACAACGCCACCTTGCATGCTTCTGATGGCTACCCAGCCTACACTGCACGCTTCGGCGTTGAGAGCACTACTAAGAAAACTCGCTTGAACGCCGCCACTGGCGTTTACGATGACGTTTCGGAGTAGGCCGAATGAAGAAACCTGAATTGACTCTCGATGTTATTAAAAAGTCACCAAAAGTGACCGAGAAATCTTTTCAGGTTTCTGACTTTCTGTCTAACGATGAGCAAGAGGCTTTGCGCCTTGCCGCTTACAGGGGCAAAAAGAGCAAAAAGCAATTTGACGAGATTGACGCATTGACAGCCGAGATCACGGCTCGTTTTGGCTATGACGTATATAAGCTATGGAACAATGGCGAGTTTGACGATGTAAAAATGGCGCACTGGCTGGCTGCCGAACGTGCTAGAGAATACACGCACTGGGCAGAAATTAGCGGTGTTATATATGCCATGGTCGGCGCTTGTGTCAGAGTACCAAAAGGCAAGCCGAAACCAAAAGGCCCGAAAGCGGCACGAAAACTAGTAGTAACAATGCAAGACAAGGCAAGAGGAGAAGCATAGATGGCAACGTCCGATGTAGGCGAATTAAAGATTAAGCTGAGCTTCGATGGGAGCAGTGCAAAGAGTAGCCTAGCGGCAGTTGGCAAAGAAGCAGAGTCGCAAGGTAACGCTTTGGTATCTAAGCTGGGCGGCGCTGCTAAGAGCGCTGGCAAGGTTATGGCGGCTGGTATTGCTGCTGGCACAACCGCTGCTGCCGCTGCGGTCACTTCCTTCGTAAAAGGATCAGTCCAGAGCTTTGCCGAATATGAGCAGCTCGCAGGTGGCGTAGAAACACTATTCAAAGACTCCAGCGAAGTGGTGATGGGCTATGCTCAAGACGCTTACAAGACAGCGCAGCTATCTGCCAACGAATATATGTCCACCGTGACTAGCTTCTCGGCGAGCCTTTTGCAATCGCTAGGCGGTGACACTGCCAAAGCAGCCGAACAGGGCAACAAGGCCGTTATAGATATGGCCGACAACGCCAATAAGATGGGTACAGATATTGGCATGATCCAGAACGCCTATCAGGGCTTTGCCAAGCAAAACTTCATGATGTTGGACAACCTCAAGCTCGGTTATGGCGGCACACGCACCGAGATGGAGCGCTTGCTTGCTGACGCAGAAAAAATCAGCGGCGTGCATTATGACATCTCTAGCTTCAGCGACATGGTGGACGCCATTCATGTCGTGCAAGAGAACCTAGGCATTACTGGCACGTCCGCCGAGGAAGCAGCTCACACTATCTCTGGCTCGTTTAACATGATGAAGTCCAGCTGGACTAACTTTATGACTGGCATGTCTGACGGCAGTGCAGACATGGACAAGCTGCTAGACGAACTTATAACGTCCGCTGGCGCATTCATGGAGAATATGCTGCCAGCCGTTGAGCGTGCGCTTGGTAAAATCGCAGAACTTATCCCTAAAGTCGTGCCAATGATCGCTAACCAGTTGCCACAGCTTATCTCGCAGATATTGCCGCCAGTTATTACTGCCGCTTCGCAGATATTCCTCGGCATTGTGCGTGCTTTACCGACTATGATCACCTCGCTGTTGCAGGGCGTGCTTGCTGCGCTTCCTAGCCTCATTGAGGGCGTTGTGGCGGTGCTTCCAGAAGTCGTGACGGCTCTAGTAGAGTTCTTCACCGACCCGACTAATATCGGGCTTATTATCCAAGCTGGCGTCATGCTCTTTATGGGCTTAGTGCAAGCTATCCCGCAAATTCTTGGCGCATTGTTTACCGCCTTTAGCAACTTGTTTAAGACGCTTTGGGACATGCTGAAGGGCATTTTTGTGGCCTTTGCCGCCAACTTTGGCCAAGCTATCGGCCAGATGTTTAAGAACGTCATTAACGGCGTGCTTGGCTTTATAGAGGGCTTTTTGAACACGCCGATTGACGCAATTAACGGCTTGATTGACGTGATAAATTCCGTGCCAGGCATTGACCTTGGCAAACTGTCCAGAATTAACTTGCCAAGGCTCGCAAAAGGTGGCGTAACAACTGGGGCAACCACTGCGCTCATTGGTGAAGCTGGCACAGAGGCCGTCTTGCCGTTAGATCGCAACACTGGCTGGGCAACGCTATTGGCCGACACGCTCGTTGACGCTATGGGCGAAAATGGCGGCGGCGGAGTGACTATTCAGCACATGGAGTTTAAGATAGATAACAAACTTGACGCAGAGGAGATTGGCCAAGTGATGATGACAAGTATAAGGAGGGCTGCAGCGTGAGCGTAGTAGGAGTAACACCAAAATGTTTTATTTTAGCGCTGTTTAAGCGTGATGACGGCGAGCGTTTCTTGCTAGGCGATGGCGCATGGCAATTTGCCGACAAACAGCTTCACTTCGCTGCTAACACCTTTGAAAATGACGTTGTAGCAGTGCAAGGCAACGATGGCGCACTACTTGCAGGACAAGTACGCAGAGCCAGTACGCAGAGCTTCGATGGCTATGTTGGGGACGCAAGCGTTGGCAAGACTAATGTCGAGGCGCTCCGCACCAGCTTTCTGACATTTTTCCGAAAAAACCACTTCTACACCGTGATTTATGTCATGCCAGATGGCACAGCCATTAAACGCAACCGTGGCTACATTGTCGACGCTCCAGAGATTAAAGAGCTATTCCAGATTCACCCGCAATACCACATTGGCATGAACTTTGAGGACGTGAACTACTACACCTATGACGAGGACAGCGATGGCAACGAGATATTCGGCCAAAGTGCTACTATTGCGCCTGCAGGCTCTGTAAAGGGCGGCCTTATCTGGGACGAATATGGAGTGGTATGGGATAGCTATGGCGCAACATGGGAGCTTGGCTCTGGCTTGCCTGGCCCAGTTGTAGTGAACACCATCGCCGATGTTTACCCAGTCTGGACGGTCACTGGCACAACAGTAAACCCGACCCTCGAAAACCGCACCACTGGCACTTCTATTCAATACAACGGCACAATTACCGCTTCGCAGACCCTAGTTATAGACATGCTTAACCAGACGGCTAAATTAAACGGCGCTAACGTGCTTGGCAACGTATCTGGTGACTGGATTATCCTTGCCCCTGGCACTAACCAGATCACTTACAGCGCCGACAACGGCACAACAGCGCCTAATAGCACACTAGAATATGCGGAGATTGTAGGATGATAAAGACTGCCAAATATGAAGTGCAACTAAGAATAGATGGCACACTAATTGGCAACGTGCGAGAGCTGGCGCAAAACTTAACATGGGTGCGCCGCCGCACTAAAGCTGGCGTTGATGAGATTAACTTCACTATAAATGATGTGATGTTCCAGAAGTGGTGCTTAGAGCGTAACACCGATATAAACACCATGCTTAAACCGCTCGCACTCGACTGCAGGATTATCCGAGATGGCGTTCCTGTTGTCGGTGGCTTTTTAGCAACCATGCCAAGCTACCAACCAAATGGCACGAGTGCCAACTTACAGCTCCGCTTTGACGGCTATCTAAACTACTTGGCTGGCGTGTATATGTATCCTGTCGGCACGCAGACTGGCGCTATGGGGACGCTTGTAGATAACTGGATTCAGCTTGGCGAGAGCCGTGCTACAACCGCTGGCAAGGGCTTCGGCTTAACTACTGGCACTATATCTGCCATGAACACCGTCACCTATACTTTTGATAACTACAAGGCTATCAAAGACGCTATAACCGACCGCTGCGACAACGTTTCTGGCGCTGGCATGTTTGATGTGTACTTTCACACCGACAGAAGCTACGACATTATCAAAGACAGCGACTTTGGCGATATTATCACCGACTACCAGATAAACTATCCAATGCAATTAAACGGCCAATCTGCCACGCAAATTGCCGCCAACGAGGTGGACGGCTTCGCTTCGTCTATTATTGGCATTGGCTCTGGCGAAGTGTCACCTGACGCAGATAAAAATACCGCTATCACTAGCTTGCAGACTGACGCTGCCGCTGTTGCTGAATACGGCTACGCAGAAACCATCTTGCAAGACTCTAGCATTAGCCGCCAGACCGTCCTAGATATTAACGCAGCCACTAGGCTATCTAACACCGCCAACCCTATCTGGCAGCCAACTGTCCAGCTAATCGGCCGACAAATAAACCCGACGCCAAACGGCGATAAAAAGATCTGGATCGGTGACACAGTGACAGTGAATAACTCCGAGGATATGACGGGCATGACTAACGGCACATTCCGTGTAAACGAGCTGGCAGTGGACGTTAGTGCGGCAGGTGGCGAAATTATAACGCCAGTGCTAGAGCGTGTCGCATGATAAATAACTTCGACCAAAAGCTAATGTGGCTAGAGCGTGAGATTTTAGCCCTTAAAACGGCGCAAGAGCGTGGACTTGGCACGATGAATTTCTACCGCAACTCTGTTGACCTTAGCTACTCGCCAGGCTCGCCGCTTTACATTGTCATAACAGCAACCGCAAAGGCTGGCGAGATAGCGCCGTTCTTTTGCGAGCTATTTTTTAACACTACAGAGGACTTAATCATGGATCAGCTCACCACCTCTGATACGAGCGTGGCATGGCGCTTTTATTACAACTCGTTAAGCTCGCAGAGCTTTACTTTCACCGTCATATCTACGAGCGACTGCACTGTAACGGCAACACAGGGGAACTAATATGGCAAATAACTTCGCAAATAAAATCATCAGCATGCAAAAAGAGGTCGAGGCATTAAAAACCGCTAAGATCCGTGCGGCTGGTGTTTTAAGAGTTGGCACATGGACTGGCACGATGAATGTAAATATTGTGAACTACACGCCAGAAAAGACTGCTCGTATTACCATCACCCCGACTAGTGCAGGGGACAACATGTTGACCTCTGTTAATTACACTGGCGCATGGAATGGCTTTTATTTTCGAGTGCTACGACTAACTGGCGCTGGTGATTCTATCGTCTACTATGTCCACTGCGAGGGCGATCAAGCGGCCACTTCAGACATTACATTTTCTGTGCCAATTGCCGTGAACTACACTGCGCCATGCAACATAGTGCTGGATTATGTGAATAACATTTTCGGATATTAAGGAGGCCTATGACTAATAACTTTGCACGAGATCTTATAAAGCTAGAGCAAGAAGTCATGGCTCTTAAAACTTCGCAGCAACTATCCCCACGCTTGCGCTGCTATACTTACCGCTTCACTATTGGCAGCACTAACTTCCCCAACGGCCACGGCAGAGTAACCTATGAGGACGGAGATAATGCCATCGTAACGACTATCTATTCCGACTTGTCCGTATGGACAGAGCAGCCTAATAACAACAAGCAGGACTTCTATATTCGGGCATATACCGCCAGCCAGTTATTGAACGCTCCAGTCTATGTTATGTCCACTCGGCCTATCGTGGGCGTTACAATGCTCGACTAGCACCTAAATAAGCACGCAGAATTAAAATTAAGGAGGACTATGGCAACCAAGAAAAAAGCAACCGCAAAGAAACCAGCAATCCCTATGAGCAATAAGACTTATGACCGTCTTAAACTGCTTGCTGTGATTGTCTTGCCAGCAGCTTCAATGCTACTAGCTGGCCTAGCTAACATCTGGGGACTGGGCTTTGGCGAACAGATCGACCAAACAATCCAGCTCTTTGTGGCGGTGATTAACTTCCTACTCGGTGTGGCTATCGTCAAATCGTCTAGTGACTACAAAAAAGGCAACGCTTAGTAGTGTGGCCTTGCCTGCTGCGCCTGTCGTGCGTTGGGCGTAGCAGGGAGGGTCACACTACCCCTCCGAGGCGGCAGATACCTCGCAAGACACACCGCCGCCAGCTCTCTTTCAGCGTGGCGTCCGTTCTACCTTTCAGCGGACGCTGCCTCCTAGGTAAACCATGACAAAGCAACGTAAAAAACTACTAGAGATTATCCCAAAATGGGCGCAGCAACTTGCGGCCTTTATTACAGCCTGCGGAATTATTGTTGGCGCTATCTCGGCAACCATTGGCAAGATCCAAGCCGCCGCCACTGCCGATCTCCGTAACGACATTGACCAGCTATCGCAAGACGTAGCTAGTATTAAGCTAGACACCACCAGAATGCAGCTATTGACGCTCATGACCGAGGACTCGGACAACGTGACGGATATTCTAAAGGTGGCCAAGTATTACTTCCAAGACTTGCACGGTGATTGGTATATGAGCAGGATGTTCTCGGATTGGGCAGAACAGCACAATATAGACGTGTCAGATATGGTAAAAATCACCGAAAAATGATAAAATAATAGCAGTTGTTTATAGTTTTTCGCACGAAACCGCCAAAAAGAGGCGGTTTTTTGCCGACGTTGACAAATAAAGGCGTATTTGTTAAACTAATAGTAACTATCGCTCAGTTAAAAACTCCTTAAACAGGAGTTTTTGCTGTTTAAGACCCCTAGAATCAAACTCGAACTCTAGGAGGTATCTATGGACGGTGTGCAGGATGAATATGCAGTCAAGTACGTTATTTTGACGCAAGAAATCCTCTGCGACAAGCAATTGAACGCAATAGAAAAGCTAGTGCTGGCTCGAATGAGCGGCTTTAGCCAGTTTTTTGAATCCGCAGCTGCTACGGCGGATCTTTTAGGCACTACGGAACGTGTAGTAAAAGACGCAAAACGTAAACTACTAAAGCTCGGCTATGTGCGTGAAAAAGCCAACACAGGCCGTGGAAAAGTTTATGAATTTTGTCCTGAAATGTACATCAGATATACGAAAAAACGTACATCAGATATACGAAAAAACGTACATCAGACGTACGAAAAAACGTATATAGAGAATAAAGAGAGAATAAATAAAGAATATATAAATAGTGAAAAGCCAAAAAATGAGAGCGTGAAAAAATCCGAGTATGGCAATCCACAAGTAAACGCTTTATTAGAAATCTGGGACGCTGAAGTTGGCATAACAGCCAAACGTGACCAAGCTAATAGAAGGGCAGCTTACAACCTAATTAGACACGAGGGGTTTGAAGGCGCTAGAAGGGTCGTAGGGCTAATTGGGCAGTCAGTACGCAAAGGTGACCAATTTGCGCCGCAAGTGGCCTCATTCAAGGAATTATGGGGCAAATACGGCAAATTAGAAAAGATCCTCATGTATGGCAAGAAAATGGACGCTGTGGCCGCAGCAGAGCAACACAGCTACCCTTACAAGAACGAGGAAACTATCCCAGAGATTGAAGTTAGTGACGAGGAACGAGAAAAGGTAAAACAGATGATGAAAGAGGCTCGCAAGCAGCTCTTTGGGGGTGTAAAATGAACACACCCAGCTATTACGTCTATGAAGATAGCGGAACATGGCGCAAAACCGACCAAGACTTAACCAAACAATTAAACCGAATCTTCTGCGGCTTTCATAGTAAGGATGACCTGCATGGCTTTTGCTTCTATCCGCAGTGGGACGAGCCAGAGTTTAAGAGCGAGAAAAAACCTGCATGGCGCATAAACCCAGACGGCTCATGCTACCAGCGCTGGTATTGGGTCGAGCGTGACCACAAGCAAAAGCACGCCGACTGCAAAATGCTCGGCAACGGCAAATGCGCCACTAAAGCGCCCTGCTACGTTGAGTGGGATACAAAGACTAAGCACTGGGTATTGGCAGATATGCCAAACAAAGCAACTATAAACACTAACGGAGGTAAGAAAGATGAGTAACAATGAAAAAAACCAAGCTAAAAGGGGAACGCAGCCTTGCTGACCAGCTCTACCGCCGAGCAGTCGCTATAACCTTAATGAAAGAAACTAGGATGAGCTATCGGCAGGTCGTGCAGCTACACTGGGACCAGCTCATATGGCCAAATACTGTTCTTTGCACTAGAACGCACAACGCAAGGGAAGCACGCATAAGCCATCAGCTAGTCGACATGATAAAAGCGCTCCCCTACGAACATGACAGGCTGGTTTTCTGGGGTGACTCCCCTTTTGCCGATGTTGACACGTTCTCTATAAGGGACAAGAACCCAGCCTTTACCGAACAAAACCGAACAGAACTGATAAGGCAACATTATAACAACCGCTTTATGGTCTACGGCCACGAGGATTTAGCCGAGCCTGATAAGCGAAAAACCCTAAGACTACCGAAGCTAGTCTGGTAAACGAGAAACCGTCCGAGAGGGCGGTTTTTTGTGGAAAACTTCAGGACAAAAGGACTTGACGAAAGTGCTTGCGTTTGATAGTATAGAAGTAGCTAAAGTGCAGATTAAAAAAATGAAGTAAAAAGACGGGTAAACAACCGTTTTTTGAATAAATACCTTATGTCGCACAATGTATAAATCCATTTGTCAAATTTATGGCATAATACAAAGCGCTAATAGGGGCAGAGCAACATATATTACAACATAAGCTCGATAAAATATTCAAAAAACAACCACCCGTCAGGGTGGCTTTTTAATAGGGGTCTTTAGCCTAGCGATAGTTAAAAACCCGTTAAAAAAGCCACGGCTTCAGCTTTACGCAACTTAACAATCGGGAAAAACAAAAACAAGAAAGGAAACAAAAAATGGAACTATTAAACACTATTGGCTGGATTTTACTAGCAGCACCTATCGTGCTTTATGTGTACGACATCAAGAACAACTAGAAAGGAAAACTAAATGAGTATCTATAAACAACTGGGGGACGTGATCGGCTGGGAACGCCGATTGGCAAAAGCAGTGGAGGCCTTAAACGATGAGCAAGATTAAGGTCAAATACTGGGACGAAATAGCAGGAGAGGGCGAACATGACGGACATCCCAAAATCCCTGAGCCAGGTGTATAAGAAATTCAACACCGATGGCGTCAAGATTAAACAGCCGCAAGAAAAGAGAGCTGGCATTGCCGAGCAGGCAGTCAATGACGCCATCTGGAAGCGTAAAGAACGCAAACAGACTTGGCAAAACGATGGTGACTTGGAGTCATGGCACTGCCGCCAACAATGGCAGAATGCCGACCCGTCATGGGTAGATAAAAGATTTTAAGGAGGTAAAAATGGCTGGCACGAGCGCAGGAGGCAAACGAGCAGCAGAAACTAACAAGAAGCTACACGGAGCTGACTTTTATAGGAACATTGGCCGCAAAGGTGGCCAGAACGGGACAACTGGGGGCTTCGCTTCGGAAAAAGTAGGCGAGGACGGGCTAACTGGACGGCAACGAGCCAGCCTAGCAGGTGCGAAAGGCGGAAAGATCTCTAAACGAGGACGAACCGCCAAGAAATAACCGCATAAGAAAGGATAACAGATGGGTAACAAAGACACAGGTGTAGTAACCATTCATGGCAAAGACTACAAAACTGTCGCAAAAAGAGTAGACGAGTTTAGAAAGGAACACAAAACTAAGCTCGCAATTATCACAAGCCTTGTATCTAGGGATGACAAAACAGTTGTCATGAAGGCTGAAATCCTAGACGAAAACCGCAACGTAATTGCGACTGGCTATGCAGAGGAAAATCGTGCAGCAAGCCAAATTAACAGAACAAGCGCACTAGAGAACTGCGAAACGAGCGCCATTGGCCGAGCTTTAGCCAACTTTGGCTTAGGCGGAGGTGAATATGCCTCGGCAGACGAGGTGGCAAACGCCATCTCGCAGCAAGGCGGAGCGCCACGCTACAACTCTATCAGCTTTGACGATATACGAACCACGCTCGAAACGCTAAAGACAGACGCAGAAGTAAAGCAATATGCCAAAGAGGTTGACGCTAAATTTGACAACCCCACCGAAAAGCAACGAGCCGTGATCCGCAAATTATTCACTGATCGCTTAACAGAACTCGCTAACTAAATGCCAAAAAGGAGGTAAACATGGCAAAAGGTGCAGAGCAAATCGAGGTTATAGACCCAGAGCAGCTCTTGGAGGAAATCGCAGAAACCGAGCAAGAAATCCAAAACGAAGTCAAGGAGGACAAATAATGGCTTGGTCACAAGTGAGGAACTTCGATATTAACAAAATGGGAACGAAGCCAGGCTGGTGCTTGCAAAACTGTCGGCTCGGCTTCGGTATCACTAGCGGCACTTACGCAAGTGCTAAGGCAGACATGGAAGCGCAGCGTGCTAACGGAACGCTCCATCCTATTAACACTCTGCCGATGAACGTAGCAGTGCCAATCTATGTAGACACAGCGAGCAAATACGAACACGTCATTGTGAGTGATCACGGTATCTACTACTCGGACGGCAAACGGCTCTCTAGCTTGAGCGGCCTAAGCTGCTTCGGCTGGGGTGAATACTGTGACGGCGCACGAGTCGTAAAATGGACAGACGATCCGCAACCAACGCCAGGCTTCTTGCCAGCTAAGGGCTACTGGAAGCAGGGTGACAAAGACGATCGTATTGCAGCTATGGCTTCATGGATGAGAAAAACATTCCCTGCCTATACGAGCCCAAAAGCTCTCGGACCGATTTTCGGGCCATATCTACGCAACGCAGTGCAAACCTTCCAAAAACGCACTGGCCTCGTAGCAGATGGCATGGTAGGCCCAAAAACATACGCAAAAATGAAGGCTTACGGGTTCACAGGATGACAGAGTTTGACTTTGACAACCTGACTGTCGCTGACGCTCTTGCACTAAATGCAGCCGCCGAAGCAAGCATGGGAGATCCAACGATTAACGATTAGTAGCACCGCCTTCAAGACATACAGGCGTTAAAGAGTCACTGTAGCACCATACTAACTGAACCGCACCACGCTTTGAGATTTTCATGTAAACTCTTTACTTTTAGAAATATCTATTCACATTCCTGTGTACCGTCTTTCTGCACTTGACGGACTTATGGTGCGGCCAAACCAGCCGAGCTTTTCTCCGCTAGAAACTGTCGGCTGGCTATGTCAGCAAGGAGGTAATACGTCTACGCTGACACCTTATTTTACAAAGCGCTGGGGTGATTAAACCCACCGTCACCCCAGCTATGCGGTTCGTGCGCTGTTGAGAGGCGCATGAGCCACTAAACGAAAGGAGGGCAAGGTGGAACTAACAACAACAATAATTATCGTGCTAAGAGCGCTAATAATCCTATGGTGCGTGGCAGTAGTAGCCTTTATCGTGCTAGTAGTCGCCGAGTGGATTGACTACATTAAGGAAAAGAAAGAGAAGAAAGATGAAGCTATGGAATAAAAAGACGGGGGAGATAAAAGAGGGTGTTGAAATTAGCATCTGGATTGATAAGGAAGGAACCTTAAAATTTTCATCCATCGCCGAACTCAACGAGGAGTGGGAGGACTACGAGCCAGCTGAGCCACTTATCAAGGACGAGAAAATCCGCAAGGCAGTCAAAGCGTGGGCTGAGGCTGTTGGCGGTTCGCCAGTATGTTTTTACGAGGATACAGGCTACGAGGGAGTAGGCAGGCTCAAAATATATCGAGAAGGCTATCCTGCGGTATTTGATTTAGGCCATCAGTTTTATGACTTAGAGCTAGACACCCAATACACCATCGCTGAACTCTGTGGAGAGGACGACAATGAATGACGGCGAAGCGCTTTTCTGGGGCTATGTAGCCATAATTATAGCGTTGCTGCTCGGACTCGGCATAACAGCATTGGCAGGTTGGCCTGCATGGGAGTGGGGAAAATGAAAGAAGAAGACTTCGATAAGAAACTTGCGTACTTAAAAGGGCAGATAATTGATGCCATATATAACAGTCTCAACCCAGTTTATACATCGATAGAGCGATTAAAATCTGAGATTAAGGCTGAACGGGCAGAGTTGGAAGATAAACTCGTTAAGGCCGAGGCCAGGCTCAAAATCTACGAGGCTATGTTCGATAAACTGAACTTAAATATTAACCTGAGCCAGCGTGGGGAGGAGGAAGATGACTAGTTTCGGCAAGAAACCATACGAAGCGGTTGAACGCACAATAAAGCTCTATGACAGCTACGGAATGCCCTCGGACATTCTACTCACCGAGCAAGCAATCCTAGAAGTTGTGAACCGTTACAGCGAGATTGAGCAAAAACTCGCTAAATGGGAAGAAACGAGGAGTATTAAACTAGCCGCAGAGATCTGCGAGGACTTATGTAGAGAATAAGGCGCAGAAATGCGCCTCGGAATGCCAACACTGCCTTGGCCGGAAGCGTTGGCTGACGAGGCACACGCCAAATGCCTCATGGGGGAGTGAGCGAGGACGCTCCCCCACCGCAAAATGCCACAGGTGGGACTGGAGGTATTGTCAATGGACTATCAGAACGCTATTGACGAGGCATACGAGTCAGCTAATGCAAAATGGCGAGAAGCCGCTGAAAAACGGCTGTATTATCTTGCAAAACGGCGCAAATTCATCACATCCGATGACATCCTGAATTATCTGGATGAAAAAGAGATCAAAACACGCAACAATAGCGCACTTGGGGCTATTATGCAGGCCGCTGTACACTCTGGCGTGCTACTTCCAGCAGGTTATGCAACATCAAGACGGCCAAGCCGCCATCATGCACCAGTAAGGCTGTGGAAAAGTGCTATTGCGGAGATAAAAAATGTCTAGCCGCTACGTTTATCACGGCGTGATTTATAGCAAGAAAAACAGCAAGCAGATTATCACGAACCGCCGCACTGGTAAGCCGCAAATAATATCGAACGCTAGGGCGCTAAATATGGAGCGTGACATGATTATGCAGTTTCGGGAGCAAGACCGCTTGAAAGCGCTTAAAACGCCCTCAAACGGCAATAAATACAGCCTCCATGTTGTCATATACGAGCCAGACCATCGGCCCAGGGATTTAGACAACCAATTAACTAGCCTACTAGACGCTCTAGTGGCCGCTGGCATATTGACAGATGATAGCTGCGATTATGTAACGAAACTTAGCGTGGAGCTTGGCGGATATGACAAGCAAGACCCACGAGCAGAGATAGAGGTGGAATATGGCACACTATCTTGAGCAGCGGCGCTTCCCATATCGCAAGGTTGATGGCCTACTTGTCTATTTTAAGGACGCCGAAACCGTCTATATCCAAGAAGCCAACGGCACAACGCACTACTTTTCACGCTGGGGTATTAAACGCCGCAGCGACTACTATAAGCTGAACTGGCGGCCATTTTGCGTTGCCTTACGCACTAGAAAACATCTCACTATATGGGAAGCATATAGACTGTCCGCCAAATATGAGGTGCTTGCAGGGGTGTCGTATAGCAAGACAAAATGGGACGCAAAGGAGCTAGACTAATGCAAATAATTCGTGGCGACACCAAGGCCTTCAAGTTTCAGATTATAGACGCTAACAGCCAACCGATCACAACTGTTATGGATTCGGTTTTTTTCACTGTTAAAAAGAACTACAAAAACAACGCAGCAATCTTCCAGATTCGCAAAAATGATATGGATTTTGATTCAGACGGCTACTATCACTGCGTTATAACGCCAGATATGACTAATGGGCAGGACTACGGAACTTATTATTTTGACATTGAGTATATTCTAAACGGCGTGAAAAAGACCCCTCTTGTGGACAAATTCATTATCCTGCCAGAGGTAACATTCCCAGTGAACGAGGCGTAGCATGTACGAAGAAACGATAAACCTGCAACCAGACGAAGGCGAAACCACGATAATGCTCGGCGAGCAGCCAATCCTCATTGGTGGCGGCACAAACGATGTAAAATACGTCACGCCAACAAGCTTCAATATCAGCATGAACCCGTTTAATATCTCTATGACATTAAGCGCTGATGACTGCGCCGACATAGTAAATAAAAAATATAGTTTCGTAGTAATTGAAGTCGAAGATCAGATAGGTATTAACTTCACCTGCGTTAAGCAAGCATACTCCGAGCTAGTATGTGGATTTTTTTGCCAAATGGA
>Ga0265301_10001589_pt1 | contig 29143 bp, 30 predicted proteins | sample AusTroGonzalo_MG_2_FD_193488 | JGI IMG/M metagenome (GOLD analysis project Ga0265301, IMG submission 193488) | Bovine rumen microbial communities from tropical cattle in Woodstock, Queensland, Australia - Gonzalo_04 | ecosystem: Host-associated > Mammals > Digestive system > Stomach > Rumen ... | reverse complement strand
TGATTGACGATTGGACGATTGACGATGTACGATTGATTGACGATTTAATTTAATTGACGATTGAACGGTAAAGTAACCATATTAGGATGCGGAAGCGCCAAACCGACGAAGACCACTTCCCCGTCGGGGCAGCTGGTGGAATTATGCGATAAGTCTTTCCTTGTGGACTGCGGTGAAGGGGTATTGCTGACGATGCAGCGTCTGGGAGTGCATACCGGACGGCTGTACAATATCTTTATATCCCATCTTCACGGCGACCACTGTTTCGGCCTTATCGGGCTTCTTACCACGCTCGGTATGCTCAAACGTACCCAGCCGATGCATATCTATTCTCACCCTGATCTGGAGAAACTGCTGCAACCGCTACTGGACTATCATGCCAATGACCGCCAGTATGACATCATCTTCCATCCTATCCATCCGCGCAAGCATGAAGTGATTTTTGAGGACCGTACGGTCAGCGTGGAGACGATTCCGCTCAAACATAGTGTGCCTACATGCGGATTCCTATTCAAAGAGACGCACCGAGTGAAGAAAGAAGACGGTTCGTTCGAGTACGAGACGCGCAAGCGGTACGCCTATTGTTCTGATACGCAGTACAGCGAGAAGATCGTGCCGATTATCGAAGGCGTGGACACGCTTTATCACGAGTCCACGTTCCTGCAGAACAAAGTGGCACGAAGTAAGGAAGTGATGCATTCCACGGCTGCCGATGCCGCTAAGATCGCTACGCTGGCAAAAGCAGGCAAGTTGATACTTGGACACTACAGTGCCCGTGAGGATGACCATAGTCTCTTTTTGCAGGAAGCGAAGCCTATTTTCGACAACACGTTCCTTGCGGAAGAGAATTTGACATTTGAGATTTAGAACCCATTCCTAGCTCCCTAGATGGGATGGAGGAGTAAAGAAGTTGAGAAGTAAAGAAGTGAAGACGTCGATACAATATGTTTGTTCTTCATGCGGTGCGAAGGCTCCGCAGATGTTAGGCCGTTGTCCTGTCTGCGGAGAGTGGGGAACGTATGAGGAGGAAGTGGTTGAGAGCCGTCAGCATTCAGCATTCAGCCATCAGAAGTCAGCCGTCGGTGCAAGCAAGGCGCAGCGATTGCAAGACGTAGTGGCTTCCGAAGAGATGCGTCTGGATATGCACAACGGCGAGCTGAACCGTGTGCTGGGTGGCGGTCTGGTGCCCGGCAGTCTGGTTCTCTTGGGTGGCGAGCCCGGTATCGGCAAATCCACTCTGGCACTCCAGGTGCTGATGCAGCAGGGCGAGCGTAAGACATTCTACGCTTCCGGTGAAGAGTCGGTTCGACAGTTGAAATTACGCGCGGAACGGATTGCCGGCAATGCGGACAATCTCTATATTTCGTCCGAGACATCCCTGGAGCGTATCCTGGAGCAGGTGAAGGAGTTGGAACCGGAGGTGGTGGTCATTGATTCGATTCAGACCATTGGAACGGAAACTGTTGAAGCCACGATCGGATCTCTGAGCCAAGTACGTGAGTGCGCAGCACGAATAATGGAGTTTGCCAAGACTCGCAACATCCCGTTCCTCATCATCGGACATATCAACAAGGAAGGTTCTCTCGCCGGTCCAAAGGTACTGGAGCATATTGTGGATACGGTGCTGCAGTTTGAAGGAGACCAGCATAACATGTACCGAGTCCTGCGTGCTCAGAAGAACCGGTTCGGCTCTACATCGGAACTCGGCATCTATGAGATGCGCGGTGACGGGTTACGCGAAGTGACCAATCCGTCCGAACTGCTTTTGTCCACCGCACGCGAAGGTCTCTCCGGTATTTCCATTGCTGCGGCTGTGGAAGGGGTGCGACCTTTCCTGATTGAAGTACAGGCACTTGTCTCTTCGGCGGCCTATGGAACACCTCAACGTTCTTCCACGGGTTTTGACGGGCGGCGGCTGAATATGTTACTGGCGGTATTGGAGAAACGGGTGGGATTCAAACTGCTGCAGAAAGACGTGTTCCTGAATATAGCAGGCGGGCTGCGCGTTCAAGATCCCGCTATTGACCTGGCAGTGCTGGCTGCGGTGCTGAGCAGTAATATGGATGTGCCGTTGGATGCAGGTACATGCCTGTGCGGAGAAGTGGGACTGGCCGGTGAAATACGCCCAGTGAACCGTATTGAGCAACGCATTGCCGAAGCGCAGAAACTTGGTTTCAGACGTATCCTCATTCCGTCAGAACAGAAGATAGATACCACGCGTTATTCCATTGAAGTGATCGGCGTGAAGAAAGTGACCGATGCCTTCAGATTGCTCATTAAAGGCTAATAATCGTTGAAAAATCAAGAAAAGTGTCATATGCATTTGCATATGTCATTTTTTTTTTGTAACTTTGCGGCCGATTTTTGTATATTGATAAATATGCGCATTTGCGGAAGGTACATATGGATGATGATTTTGGGACTTATGCTTTCGGGCGTTTGTGCTGTTGCGCAGGACAGACCCTATTTGTGTGAGTTCGGAATCCAGGGAGGTGCAGGTTACTATGTGGGAGATGCCACACCGCATATCTTCATGAATGTACGTGAGGCATACGGTGCGCATTTCCGTTATAAGTTCACCAAACGTTGGGCGATTCAGGCTAAGTTCTCCGGTCAGCGGATAGTGGGTGACCAATATTCGATAAAAGGCGAGAAACTGGATACAAAATGGTCGAACCGATTGTACAACGTGGATGTCATGGCGGAGTTTAATTTTTTCCGTTTTGCGGAGGGCAACGAGTATGACAAACGTATCAAGCCCTATACGCCGTATATCTTCATCGGAATCGGTGCCGGCATGTATAACGACATGACGGCTGAAGGCGAGAAACAGAAATGGACTGCAGCCGGATACGTTCCGTTAGGCATCGGATTCAAGTGGAAGTTCTCCGAGCGCGTAGGGTTGAACATCGCATGGCAGCATAACATCTATTTCTCGGATGATCTGGAGGCGCAGAGCACACTGAATGACAAGCATCACCTGAACGGATGGAACTGGATGAACTGTGATGTGACGGGTATGTTCACGCTTGGCATAGTTTTTGAATTCGCTAAAGCGCCGAAGAATTGTAGAATTTGCAACTGGTAGCGCTTGCGCTAATACTCGCACGACTGCGCGCTCTGTGCTTGTATAGTGCTACGTATTGCGCTACGCTTCTCCCACCGCAAACAGCCAGAGGCTGGTTTACGTTGGGAACCCTGGAGAAAAAATAAAAAAGAATGGAATATAAAGAATTGATAGACAGAGAGCGGCTGCCGCGACACATCGCTATCATCATGGACGGTAACGGCCGATGGGCGAAGAAGCAAGGTCTGGCGCGTATGTTCGGACACAAACAGGGCGTTGAGACGGTGCATAACATCACTGTAGCGGCTACGGAACTGGGCGTAGAGTATCTGACGCTCTATACTTTCAGTACCGAAAACTGGAATCGTCCCAAAGAGGAAGTGGATGCGTTGATGGCATTGCTGGTGGATACGATTGTCAAAGAGACGCCGACGCTGATGGATAACCATGTGCGTCTGCAGACCATCGGTGATATCGACCGTCTGCCGAACGGTACGCGTCAGAAATTCCTCGGATGTATCGAGGAGACCAGTCATAACACCGGTCTAACGATGGTGATTGCGCTCAGTTATTCCTCCCGTTGGGAAATCACACATGCCATGCAGGAAGCAGTTCGTCGTGCGCAGGCCGGTGAACTGCGTGCCGAAGAGGTGGACGAACCCTTTGTCAGTTCGCTCATGACCACGGCGGAAATGCCTGATCCGGACTTGCTCATCCGTACAAGCGGTGAGTACCGTATCAGCAATTTCCTCTTGTGGCAGTTGGCGTACAGCGAATTATATTTTACCGACTGCCTCTGGCCGGAATTCTCCGAAGAGGAGTTTTATAAAGCTATCGTGGACTATCAGAAACGGGAACGGAGGTTCGGGAAGACCTCGGAGCAGTTGAAAGTTGAAAGTTGAAAGTTTAAAGTTTAAAGTTGAGAGTTGAAAGTTGAAAGAAGTTGATTAGTTTAAAGTTGAAAGTTCTTAGCCCTGAAGGGCAACGATTATTTGATAAGTCAAATTTTGAAAGAAGTCGTCTAGTTGAAAGTTTGAAGACATTGAAAAGGATATTTATTATATTGTGCGCTGCGATATTGTCTTTGCCTTTGATGGCAGAAGACAGTATTGTGAGTTCGATTCCGGATATTGAGTACGGGATGACGCGTAAGACCTATGAGATTGCGGGTATTGAAGTGGAAGGGGCAGACAGTTACGAAGACTTCGTGCTGATTGGTTTCTCCGGTCTGGCGGTAGGTGACAAGATCGAAGTGCCCGGTGACCAAATCACCAAGGCTATCAAGCGTTTCTGGAAGCAAGGTCTGTTCTCATCCGTAAAAATCAAGGCGAAAAAGATTGAGGGCAATCAGATCTGGCTGGTCATCTCTCTCGTACAACGTCCGCGTATCAGTGAAGTGCGCTATGAGGGCATCAAAAAAAGCGAGAAAGAAGATATCGAAGTAAAAGCCGGTATCCGTCAGGGAAGCCAGATGACGCCGAACCTGGAAGACCATGCCAAAACAGTTCTCAAGAAATTCTTTGCCGAAAAGGGATTCCATAATGCGGAGATAACCATCCTGCAGCAGAACGACCCGGATCATCCGGGATATGTACGCGTATTGGTAGTCGTTGACAAGAAAGCCAAAACAAAGGTCGGAAAAATCTATATCACCGGCAACGAGGCGCTTACGGACCGCCAGATCAACAAGGCGATGAAGAAGACCAACGATAACGATATCGTCAATCTGTTCAGGACGAAGAAATTCGTAACCGAGGAATATGAGAAAGACAAGCAAGCCGTCATTGAGAAATATAACGAGTACGGTTATCGCGATGCCTATATCGTTTCGGACAGTGTGGTGCCGAATCCCGAAGACCCGACCCGTGTCGATGTGTATATGACTGTCAGCGAGGGAGACAAATACTTCGTCCGTTCCGTCAAATGGGTGGGTAATACGGTCTATCCCTATGAATATCTGGATGCCGTGCTGGGCGTTAAACCAGGCGATGTGTACAACCTCAAAACGCTTAATGACCGTCTGACCGGTGATGATGATGCGGTGAGCAAACTCTATACGGACCGTGGTTACCTCTTTTTCAATGTGGATCCGGTTGAAGTGAATGTGGAGAATGACTCCATTGACTTCGAGATGAGAATGTATGAAGGCAAGCCGGCTACCATCAATGAAGTGAAGATTGTCGGAAATACGCGTGTGTACGAGCATGTCGTCCGTCGTGAGTTATACACCAAACCCGGACAGCTCTATTCGCAGTCGGATATTATGCGTTCTTTGCGTGAACTGGCGCAGATGGGACATTTCGACCAAGAGAAACTGGTGCCGGATATTCAGCCGAATCCCGAAGACGGAACCGTAGATATAACATATCAGCTGGAGACAAAATCATCTGACCAGATTGAGTTCTCTCTCGGATGGGGTGCTACCGGATTGGTAGGATCTATCGGATTGAAATTTACCAATTTTGCCATTCAGAATCTCTTTAACAAGAAATCGTACCGTATCGTTCCGCAGGGAGAAGGTCAGACATTCTCTATCAATGCACGTACAAACGGTATTTATTATACGATGGCATCCATCTCCTTCCTGGAGCCGTGGCTCGGTGGCAAACGCCCCAACAGTCTGAGTGCCAGCATCTATTTTGCAAACCAGACCGGTTACTCGTCGCGTTACCAGAAGGCATATCAGAACCTCTATAACACTTATTCCAGTTATTACTATTATTCCGGTAATAGCAATTATTACCAGCAATTGGCAGAGTCGGAAGCGGATAGAGACAAGTATCTCCGTACGTTAGGTGTGTCTATCGGATACGGAAAACGAATGCGCTGGCCGGATGACTACTTTACGTTCTACGGCGAGTTGAGTTATCAGATGTATATGATGAAAGACTGGCCGTATCTGTTGATTTCGGACGGTACGAGTCATAACCTGGCGATTAACCTGCAAATCTCCCGTTCGTCTATCGACAACCCGATCTATACCCGTCGCGGCAGTCAGTTTACGCTGGGCGTGAAGATTACTCCGCCATGGTCTCTGTTTAACGGGAAGGACTACTCGCAGATGACCACATCCGAAAAATACCATATGATTGAGTACCATAAGTGGAAATTCTCTGGCAAGGTCTTTACTCCGCTTACCAAGGATAGCAAGCTGGTGCTGATGACGCGTGCCGAATTCGGCTATCTGGGACATTATAACGAAAATGCGAAATCTCCGTTTGAGACCTTCTATATGGGTGGCGACGGAATGTCGGCATATACCAGTTACTCCACCGAGTACATATCGATGCGTGGTTATTCGTCCGGTTCGTTAACACCGTATGATGCCACCACGGGACGTAATACGGGATATTTGTATAACAAATTCACGATGGAGTTGCGTTACCCGATTTCGTTGGAACAGAATGCGACTATCTGGGCTCACGCGTTCCTTGAAGCCGGTAACTGTTTCTCCGATATCAGAGAGTACAACCCGTTCAACCTCAAGCGTTCTGCCGGTGTGGGTGTCCGAATCTTCCTGCCGATGTTCGGTCTGCTCGGTATAGACTGGGGTTGGGGATTTGATGAGATTAACGGTTCCAAACAGTATGGAGGAAGTCAGTTCCACTTTGTTCTTGGACAAGAGTTGTAATAATTGACGATTGGACGATTTAGAATAATTGACGATTGGACGATTTACGATTGATTGACGATTTAGAATAATTGACGATTGGACGATTGACGAGGTACGATTGAAAATAATTGACGATTGAAAGTTATGAAGAAAATCATTATAGTATTATTTGCTACCCTGCTTAGTTTTGGCATGGGATTTGCTAAAGATCAGTCAATAGCGTATATTGACATGCAGTATATTCTCAAGAACCTGCCTCAGTATGAGCAGGCCAATGAGCAGTTGACGATGCTGTCGAAGCGTTGGCAGAAAGAGATAGACGCCGTACAGCAGGACGCCCGTGTTATGGCAACGAACTACCAGACGGAGCAGATTTTCTTATCCGAGGCAATGCGTACCCAGCGCGAGCAGGAGATTGTACAGAAAGAGCAAGAAGTGCTGGAACTCAAACGACGATACTTCGGTGAGGAAGGCGAACTGTACAAGAAGCGGGAAGCTTTGATCAAGCCGATTCAGGATGAGATATACAATGCCATCCAAGATCTGGCAAACGAGAAACGCATTGACATTGTCAAAGACCGGTCGGCAGACCCGTCGCTCATCTATATGTCCTCAAAACTGGATATCTCAGACCAGGTGCTTCAGAAACTTGGTGCTAAATAAAAACCCGTCGTAATAACGTAATGACATAATTACGAAATAACGAAAAAAACTATTATAACAATGAAAAAGATTATTATTGCAATGATGCTGGTTTTGCCTATGATTGCCAGCGCACAGAAATTCGGTCACATTAACACGCAAGAGCTGTTCGCTCAGATGCCGGAAGTCAATCAAGTGAAGTTGAAAATGGATACTATCCAGAATCAATATGAAATGCAGATGGCTTCTATGAGTGAGGAATTCCAGAAGAAGTATCAGGATTATCAGACGCAGGAGGCCACCATGCCGGATGCAGTCAAGCAAATCCGTCAACAAGAGTTGCAGGAGATGCAGCAGCGCATCCAGTTGTTCTATCAGACAGCTGAGCAGGATATTCAGAAGAAGCAGCAGGAGTTGCTCGTTCCTATTCATGAGAAGCTGGCAAATGCCATCAAGGCCGTAGGTGAGCGCGAGGGTTATACCTATATCTTCGACTCGGCAGCCATGGTACACATCGGTACCGATGCCATTGATGCCACTCCGTCTGTGAAGAAAGAGCTTGGAATCAAGTAATCCGAAGCCGAAAGATGGCAGACGGCTATTTAGAGAGCCACTACGCGGAATATGAGAAGAAAAAAGCCGAGTGGCTGAAACGTAAAACCAAATTTACTTACAACTATGGCAGACAAAATTCAAACAAAGACAACACTGCGTGATAGTGCCAAGATGCGTTGGACCGCGTTGGCATTGCTCGCCTTTGCGATGTTTTGCTCGTATATCTTCATGGATATACTATCGCCGATCAAGGATTTGATGCAGTCTTCACGCGGCTGGGATTCTTCTGCATTCGGTACGTACCAGGGAGCTGAAACATTTCTTAACGTATTCATCTTCTTCTTGATTTTTGCCGGAATTATTCTGGATAAGATGGGTGTGCGATTCACGGCCGTATTGTCCGGAATAGTAATGTTAATCGGTGCAGTAATCAAATTCTATGCGGTATCGGATTCCTTCATCGGTAGCGGTATGGAAGAGTGGTTTACCAACCATTTGAACTACATACCTATTTTTGATGAACTTGGTGTCTCTCCATTCAATAGCGGCATGCCGGCATCAGCCAAGTTAGCGGCTATCGGTTTCATGATCTTCGGCTGTGGCGCGGAGATGGCCGGTATAACCGTATCACGTGGAATTGTGAAGTGGTTCAAGGGCCGTGAAACAGCTATGGCGATGGGATCTGAGATGGCGCTTGGCCGTATGGGTTTTGCTACCTGTATGATCTTCTCTCCGTTCTTTGCAAAATTAGGAGGTCATGTAGATGTAGCCCGTTCAGTAGGTTTCGGTATCGTACTGCTCTGTATCGCGCTGATTATGTTTGTAATCTATTTCTTCCTCGACAAGAAATTGGATGCTCAGACAGGAGAAGCAGAGGAAAAGGATGATCCGTTCAAGATTTCCGATTTAGGCAAGATATTGAAGAGCCAAGGTTTCTGGTTGGTAGCTTTGTTGTGCGTATTGTATTACAGCGCAATCTTCCCGTTCCAGAAATATGCTCCGAATATGCTTCAATGTAATCTCTCGCTTCACGAGGGAACCGGTATATGGGCCAGTCAGAAAATGACACTTATTCATTATGCTGTCATGCTGATGGTAGCCGGATTTGCGTTTGCAGGAAACTTCTCCAAGACGAAATCCACCCGTTATACCATGTTCGGTATTGCAGCCCTGTCCCTTATCGTATATTGCGTAATCGGCTATTTGCGTGGTACGTCCGAGACGGTGTTTGCTGTATTCCCGTTATTGGCAGTAGCTATTACGCCTATGCTGGGCAAGTATGTGGATACGAAAGGTAAAGCGGCTACCATGCTTGTCATCGGTTCGTTACTGCTTATCATCTGTCACTTGATCTTTGCATTCGTATTACCATTATTCAAAGGAAATGAGATAGGCGGTCTTATTGTAGCTTACACGACCATCTTAGTATTGGGTGCTTCGTTCTCTCTGGTTCCTGCGGCTTTGTGGCCAAGTGTTCCGAAACTGGTGGACGAGAAAATCATCGGTTCTGCATATGCTCTGATTTTCTGGATTCAGAATATCGGATTGTGGTTATTCCCGACCTTAATCGGTAAAATTCTGGATAAAACGAATACGGACATCAAGGCGCTTGAGGAGGCCGGTGAGATTACATCAGAAGAAGCAGCAGTTTCTTTGGATTATACATGGGCAATGGTGCTGTTCGCGCTTCTGGGTGTAGCGGCTTTGATTTTCGGTATTATGCTCAAGCGGGTGGATAAGAGAAAGAAGATTGGTTTGGAGGAACCGAATATCAAGTAATTGCTATGGATTGGAGCTTCCTAATAAAAAACAGGGAATCAATACATGTTACGACAGACAGCCGGAAGGTCACTTCCGGCTCTGTCTTTGTAGCTCTTAAAGGCGAACATTTCGACGGAAATGATTTTGTGGACCAGGCCAGACTGGATGGTGCGGCATATGTCATTTGCGGTGATCATGCGTTGGCGGAACTGCAGGATCTGGCGCGTGCCTGGCGTCGGGAACTGGGGCTCCCCATTTTGGGAATTACCGGTACGAACGGTAAAACAACGACCAAAGAGCTGTGTGCTGCGGTGTTGGGTACAAAATACCATTTGTACTATACGCAGGGCAATCTGAATAATCAAATCGGTGTGCCCCTCACCTTGTTAAGTATAACGCGCGCACACGAGATGGCGATTGTGGAGATGGGTGCTTCCCATCCCGGAGATATCAAGGAACTGGTGGATATAGCCGAACCCGATTACGGACTGATTACGAATGTCGGTCGTGCACATTTACAAGGCTTCGGTTCGTTTGAAGGCGTGATGCGCACCAAGGCGGAGCTGTACGATTATCTCCGTGCCCATGGCGGTTTCTGCTTCCGCAATACAGATAATCCGTATCTGGCAGAGATGGCGGGTGACATGAAAACGGTATCGTACTCAACCGGTACCATGCCGGAGGGTACACATCTTGTCGGCGGCTATAATGCGGAGAACGTGTCAGCTGCTGTTTGTGTGGGACGCTATTTCGGTGTGAGCGAAGAAGATGCATTGGCGGCTATCCGCGCCTATGTGCCTTCCAACAACCGCTCGCAACTGATGCAGACGGAGCGCAACACGATAGTGGTGGATGCGTACAATGCGAATCCCACTTCCATGCAGGCGGCGATAGAGGCCTTTTCAAATCACAATTCCCAATTTACAAATCACAAATCAGATTGTTATATTCTCGGTGCGATGAGAGAATTAGGAGACTATTCGCATCTTGAGCATCAGAATATAGTGAACATGCTGCTGGAGCGTAAGGCGGATAAAGTGCTTCTGGTGGGAGAAGAATACAAGTGTACTACAGCACCGTACCCGATCTATGACAATGTAGAGGCGTTGTGCGATGCGTTGAACAGAGAACCCTTATCGGGGTATACGATTTTGCTGAAAGGCAGTCGTGGTAATCAATTGGAAAAAGTGTTGCCGTTATTATGAAAATGAATTTAAACAAGAAACAACAGTATATTATTGCAGGAGCTATTATAGCTGTGCTGGTGGCTATCATTGGCGTGCTGTTCGTGAAATATAGTCATAAAAGCAGCGAATTGGATGACTTTGTAGAACTGATGGCGATAGAGAAGGAGGAACTGGAGGAGCAATATGAGGATCTCTATATCCAGTTTGACGGTTATCAGCAATTAAACATCAGCAATGATTCCCTGCAAGATCAATTAAGCCGCGAAAGGCAGCGCGTACAGGACCTGTTGGAAGAGTTGCGTCAAACCAAGGCTTCCAATGCCCAACAAATCAAGAAGTTGAAAGACGAGTTGAAAACTGTTCGTGAGGTGGCGCAGAACCTGATGGTTCAGGTAGACAGCCTGAACCGGTTAGCTGAAAACTTGACGAAAGAGAATATGAGTCTGACGCATGAGAATCAACAGGTCAAACAGCAGAACACCCAGTTGACGAACCAGAATACGCAGTTACAAGAAACCGTGTCCCGTGCGTCCATGCTGGAAATCACTTCGCTCAATGTGATTATGTTGGACAAGAACGACCGAAAGACCCGATACACAAGCCGTGCCGCGAAACTGGAGTTTGACTTTGAGATTGCGAAAAACATCACTTGTCCTCCCGGAGTCAAAGACTTGTATGCGCGAATCATGGACCCGGAAGGAAATCTGTTAGGAGAAAACGAAGATAATTTATTCCAGTTCGAGAGTGACAAAATTCCGTACACGCTCACACAGCAATTTGAATTCAGCGGTGAAGCGTACACAGGTGCGTGCTACTACCAACTGACGGAAGAGGAGAAAGAGCTGAAGAAAGAATACTATACCATCGATTTTGTATGCGATGGCAACCTCATCGGTTCCTTCCCGTTCATGTTGAAAAAATAGGAGCTGAAAGAGAGGGATTGCTTCGTAATCCATAGTATGCCTACGGCATCCTGTACAAAGAAAAAAAGAAATTTCGCTTGCTCAAGTAAACTTGGACAGACAAAATTTCCTTTTCTTTGCGGAAAGAGAGGGATTGCTTCGTAATCCATAGTATGCCTACGGCATCCTGCACAAAGAAAAAAGAAATTTCGCTTGCTCAAGTAAACTTGGACAGACAAAATTTCCTTTTCTTTGCGGAAAGAGAGGGATTCGAACCCCCGGTACCTTTCAGTACTTCGGTTTTCAAGACCGACGCAATAGACCACTCTGCCATCTTTCCTCAAAAGCGGGTGCAAAGGTACTACAAAAAATTGGAATATACAAATAAATTTGAAAAAAAATGAAACAGCAGGCAACTTTTTTGATGCTCGCAAAGACATTTAAGGGTTTGGAAGAGGTGTTGGCGCAGGAGTTGATAGAACTGGGCGCAAACGATGTGCAGTTGGAGCGCCGCGCTGTTTCTTTCCGCGGAGACAAAGCGCTTCTATATCGTGCTAATTTCTGTCTGCGAACCGCTTCGCGTGTCTTGGTTCCCATCGCCTCGTTCAAGGCCAAAGATACGGATGACCTGTACAAGCAACTCAAACGTCTTAACTGGTCTCAGTGGATGCGTGTGGACAGTTCGTTCGCTATTGATGCAACCGTCTATAGCGAGTCCTTCCGTAACAGCCGTTTTGTCACCTATCGTGTCAAAGACGCCATCGCTGATTACTGGTTGGAACGGGAGAACAAACGACCGAATGTGCAAGTGGAAAATCCGGATCTGCTAATCAACGTGCATATTGCGAATGAGCAGGTGACCGTTTCCTTGGACAGTAGCGGTGACAGTCTGCATAAACGCGGATACCGTGTAGCGAATACCGAGGCGCCCATCAATGAGGTGCTTGCCGCTGGTATGTTGCTTATGGCAGGATGGAAAGGACAATGTGATTTCTATGATCCGATGTGCGGTTCCGGTACATTGCCTATAGAGGCTGCACTCATCGCACGCAATATAGCGCCCGGTGTATTCCGGCAATCATTCGCGTTTGAGAAATGGGTTGATTTTGATGCTGATTTATGGAGTGAAATCTATAATGATGACTCGCAGGAACGGGATTTTGAGCATAAGATATATGGCTCCGACGCCTCTTTCTATGCCATCCAACAGGCAATGAAGAACGTCAAATCCGCCGGTGTCGCTCATGACGTCTCCCTGAGACAGATACGTCTTGAAGAGTTGAAGGAAGGAAACGAGTTGAAAACGGGAAATGCCCTGGTGATGATTAACCCGCCATATGGAGAGCGTCTCGCGTCCAACAAAGACATGGAGGAATTATACGGCAAGATAGGTACCGCTCTCAAGCATCAATTCACCGGTGCAACAGCCTGGATCATTTCTTCCAATGCCGCTGCCATGAAATGTATAGGACTCAAACCTTCCCGCAAGGTCCATTTGCTCAACGGCGAATTGGACTGTCAATTCAATCAATACGAATTATTCCAAGGAAAAAGAAAAGAGAATCATCCATGACCCATCACCCATCACCCGTCTATATCGCTGATTATAACTACCCGTTGCCGGACGAACGAATCGCCAAATACCCGCTTCCGGAGCGTGACCACAGCAAGCTGTTAGTATATAAGCCGTCAGCGGTCAGCGGACAGCCTGCTGAAATACTGGAAGACCGTTTTTATAACGTAGGTGATTACATATCACCACACTCTCTCCTTATATATAATAATACGCGCGTGATTCAGGCACGCCTGGAGTTCCATAAGCGGAGTGTCTCCGCAGACGGAAATGCGATGCCGGTTCAGGGTGCACGAATTGAAGTCTTCTGTCTGGAACCCCTTACGCCTCATGACTACCAACTCTCTCTGGGTTCAACCGCCGGTTGTGTCTGGAAATGTATGGTAGGGAATGCAAAGAAATGGCACGATGAAAGTTTAGAGTTGAGCGTTGAAAGTTTAGGGATTACGCTTCGCGCATTCAAAGAATCGCAGATGGGCAATACCTATTCGGTCCGCTTTGCATGGGATGGGGAGAATGTGTCTTTTGCAGAGATACTGGATGCTATCGGAGAACTGCCTATCCCCCCTTATCTGAACCGCAAAACAGAAGCATCGGATCTGCGGACCTATCAGACGGTCTATTCGCGCATCAAAGGTTCCGTCGCAGCACCTACCGCCGGTCTTCATTTTACGGAAAACGTGTTGACTGACTTGCATAACCGTGGTATTGAGACGGATGAGGTGACATTACACGTCGGAGCCGGCACCTTCCTTCCCGTCAAGACAGCCGATGCCAATGAGCATACCATGCACACTGAGATTATTGCCGTGCCGAAAGTCACGATTGAACATATATCGGCTAATCTCGGCCATATCGTTGCGGTAGGAACAACCAGTATGCGGACTTTGGAGAGTCTGTATTTCATGGGCTGCAAGAAAGCCGCTTCCGTCTCTCAGTTCGAACCCTATGAGAAGGAGTATAATCTGAGTGCCCGAGAGGCTTTGCAATCCCTTCTCGACTGGATGAATGAAACCGGACAGGAAACGCTGCATGGGGAGACACAAATCATGATCAAGCCGGGTTATTCGTTCAAGATAGTAGATCAGTTAATCACCAATTTCCATCAACCGCAATCGACTCTTCTGTTGCTGGTGAGCGCGTTTGTGGGAGGGGATTGGCACAGTATTTACGACTACGCGCTATCGCATGATTTCCGTTTCCTCTCCTATGGAGACAGTTCTATACTCAATCGTAAATTGTAAATCACATGATTGATACACATGTTCATATAGACGAGGAGGCATATGCTGTCGATCGCGAAGAAGTGATAGCCCGTCAGCGCGAAGCTGGCGTGACAGCGATGATTGTGCCGGGCGTGAATGCGGCTTCCATAGAGACCGTTCTGGATGTCTGCCACCGTCATCCCGGCTATTGCTATCCTGCCTTGGGGCTTCATCCCGAAGATGTGAAAGGGGATTGGGAGGAACAGCTGGCAATCGTGGAGAACGCTGTCCGCGCACATCGGGATGAATTGGTGGCGATCGGGGAAATCGGACTGGATTATTATTGGGACAAGACCTACAAAGAGGAGCAAAAAGAGGTGCTGCGCCGTCAGTTGCTTATGGCGCGTGAACTGGATTTGCCCGTTATACTGCATAACCGCGAAGCGACCGAGGATATCATCCGTATCGTCAAAGAGGTAGGAGGACGAGGTGTTTTTCACTGTTTCAGCGGAAGCAAGGAGACCGCGGAAATCATTCTCAATATGGGATTCTATCTTGGTGTAGGCGGTGTGCTGACGTTCAAGAACAGCAAACTACCCGAAACGCTGGCGGGGTTGAATACATCTCAAATTTCCCATCAGGAATTTTCCGTTTTAGACCGTCTGCTATTGGAGACAGATGCCCCCTATATGGCGCCTGTGCCCCATCGCGGGGAGCGCAATGAGAGCCGGTGGATGATTCATGTAGCGGAAAAGCTGGCGAATGTGTACAGTACGACTCCACAGACCATAATTGACATCACAACGCGTAATACAAAGCGACTTTTTGGCATAAAATGATTAAAATTAACAAAAAAATGCCGAAACTCTTGCGTATGTCGTAAAAAAGCAGTACCTTTGTAGCCGATTATGAAAAATACCGCGTAAAGACGCGAAGGAGAGATGCTCGAGTGGTTGAAGAGGCACGCCTGGAAAGCGTGTAAACTCCAAAAGGGTTTCCGGGGTTCGAATCCCCGTCTCTCCGCAAAAAATGAAAACACAAAACTCAAAATAACTTAATTAACAAATTTTTATTCTCATGAAAAAAGTATTTGCAACCCTTACGGTGCTGGCTATGCTGACTTTCGGCAGCGCTGCAGTAATGGCACAAGACGCAGCTGCTCCTGCTGAGCAAACTGCATTAGAACAAGTAGATGAAAATGCTCCGGCTGATGCTATTGAGGCAGAAGACGAAGCTATTGATTCGGAAGTGGAAAATGGTACGGTTGTTAATGACGAGGACGAAGCAACCGGTCTTGCCGCTGTACACAAAACTCTGAAACAGAAATTCATTGAGGGTGGTGCAGGCTTCATGGCTTTGACGCTTGTTACCTTGATTCTCGGTTTGGCATTCTGTATTGAGCGTATCATTTATCTCTCGCTCAGCAAAACGAACACGAAAGTGCTGTTGGATAAGATCGAGGCTGCTCTTAAGACAGGTGGCATCGAGGCTGCTCTGGAGGTTTGCCGCAATACGCGTGGACCGGTGGCTGCTATCTTCTATCAGGGTCTGAGCCGCTATGATGAGGGTATTGACGTTGTTGAGAAAACCGTTTCCAGTTACGGTGGCGTTCAGCTCGGTTTGCTGGAGAAGAACCTCTCTTGGATCTCCCTCTTCATTTCGATTGCTCCGTCTCTCGGATTCTTGGGTACCATTATCGGTATGATCCAGGCATTTGATGACATCGCTGCTGCTGATGATATTTCGGCTAAGATTGTTGCCGGTGGTATTAAAGTCGCTCTGTTAACCACATTGCTCGGTTTGATTATTGCTATCGTACTGCAGTTGTTCTACAACTACATCCTCAGCCTCATTGAAGGTCTGGTGAATGAAATGGAGGACAGCTCGATTAGTCTGCTCGATCTCGTAGTAGAATACGACGCTGCCCAGAAAAAAGCAAAAAAGTAATAGCTGAATGCTAATTACTGAAAACTAATTGCTAATTTCTAAATTTCTGAGCAATATGAAAAACTATAAATTAATACCAAAAATAGCGCTTTGGTCCTTAGCTATTCTCGGTGTGCTCTTTGTATTGCTGTTCGTATTGGGCGGCAATTCGGACAAGGTGCATGAGATAGCCGGTAAGGCGCTTCCAATTCCACTCTTCACGGATCCGTTCCTGATTTGGGTATACATCATTGTGATCGTGAGCGTACTGACTACTCTTTGGGCTGCCGGTGCAAGTTTCATTGATCAATGGAAGCATAATCGTCGTGGTGCATATACGGCTATCGGCGTCATCTGTGGTCTCGTCTTGTTGTTTGTCATCTGCTGGTTCCTCGGTAGTGGCAAGGAAGTAAAGATTGTGGGCTATACGGATGGAGATAACGTAGGATTCTGGGCACAATTGTCCGATATGGTTATCTATGCTTGCTATTTCCTTGCGGCTGCTACTATTGGTACCGTAATATGGGGTATAGTTCATACTAAACGATTAAAGTAATTACGATTATGGCAAAGAAAATCCCACAGATCAATGCCAGCTCTATGGCCGATATTTCGTTCCTATTGCTGATTTTCTTCTTGGTTACCACCTCTATGGATGTGAACAAGGGATTGGTTCGCCGTCTACCTCCTCCTGCACCTGAGAAACAGGAAAAGACCAACGTGGATATTAACAAGCGTAATCTCTTGGTAGTCAGAATTAACTCTAAGAATGACGTTTATTACCGTGATGGTTCGATGGAAATGGGTGATCTGGAGAAAATCAACAGCCTCGATGAGTTACGAGCGTTGGTAAAAGAGTTCATCGTTAACCCGAAGAATAAATCTCATTATCCGAAATTGGTCACTGAGGTTATTACCAGTTCAAATGAAAAAGAGAATAAAGCATTTGAAGAATTCGGTGAGGTAGAATATACGAAGGATCATATTATATCGGTTCAAAACGACGTGGATACGCAATATCAGGCTTATCTTGATGTACAAAACGAGCTTGTGGCTGCGTATAACCAAGTGCGTGAAGAGTTCTCATTGAGCAAATTCGGCAGGCACTTCAAAGATTTGACTGACATGGAACAGAAGTTTGTGCAGAAGGTATATCCTCAAAAGATTTCCGAAGCCGAACCTAAAAATTACAATTGATATGGCAAAGATTCGTAAAAATGACAAACGTGAGATGCCGGCGTTAAACACGTCGTCTCTCCCTGATATTATCTTCATGCTGCTGTTCTTCTTCATGTCTGTTACTTCTCTGAAGGAGGTTAGTTACAGAGTGGATATTGCAGACAAGATGCCGAAGGTAACCGAGTTGACGAAACTGGAGAAGAAGAGTCTGGTACGCCATATCTATGTTGGTAAACCGATTCAGCAGTATGTAAAACAATGGGGTACCGATACACGAATCCAATTGGATGACCAGTTCGCTGAGGTAAAGGATATTGGTGAATACATCATCAATGAGCGTGCTGCCATGGATGCTGCGGCAGAGAAGAATCCGGCATTGGCTGGACAAAGTGCCAAGTTGCAGGTATCTATCAAGGCGGACAAAGAAACCAAGATGGGTATCATCACGGATATCAAGCAGGAACTGCGCCGTGTATATGCTCTGAAGATCAGTTATGCAGCTACTCAGCGTCCCCTTGGATTAGACTAAATGTTGAATCCTATATGATAAAAGCCACCTTGATGGGTGGCTTTTATTGTTGTGTAGGTGTGACAAGATTATAAAAGATGTTTGCCTGTAACGGTTACTTCTCCTATCTCTATGCTTTTCCCTTTCTGTGGAGAACCGTTGGAGTCATACCAGGGCAATACACGGATATGAAGTGTTTGTCCTGCAGGTACCAAAATCGGCTGATCCAGTTTCACTACTAACTTTTTATTCTTCGGCAGCGCCGTATTCTCATAGATGGTCGTAACGCCGCTGAAGGAGTCGCCGAAACCGTAATTGATATGAATATTCATTCCTTCTCCGCCTTTGGCGCGAACGGGTAGGGTGATGGTCTCGATAACGAGACCTTTTTTCTTCTCAGCCTCAATGGAGTACTCAACATAGCGGTTCGCTACTTCGTCTATCTCACCGGCAGGCCATTCGCCGCCTGTGGGGAAGAGGATGAGCGGATTAGCGGTGAGTGGTTTAGCGGATTCCATGTTCTGAAGGCTGACGGCAGAAAGCTGAGTGCTGAAGGGACTTCCTTTTGCTTCGAATGCCGCCTTTTTGCCGGCCTCTTCGATGCGTTGTGCATAGGCAGTCGTCTCTTCATCCAGAGGGTGACTCAACCATGATTTGAGTTCGTCCATTTCTTCGGACTCGTCGATGAGTCGGCTTGCCAGCATGGCGACAGCCAAGCCTCCGAAGGCGGATGTATGGGTCTTGTCGCCGCAGTTGAAGTAGTTCTCCATGCAGAAGTTTCTGCCGAAATAGGTGTTGAGATGTTCGAATTCCTCCTTGCTGCGCGCCGTCATATCGAGGAACGGCACATGCATCTCTTCCGCCACTTCGCGCATACAGCGCACGTAGTTCTTGTCAATGCCGTCTTTGCTCAGGTCATGCCTTCCCTCGGCACTGATGGTGCCGTCCTTCTGGAAGTACGCACGGCAGATAGGGGACATCAGAATAGGTGTTACGCCCATTTCGCGTGCTTCGGTCACATATTTGCGCAGGTACGCTTTATACGTTGTGTTCGGCTCCGTGCCGCGCATGTCGGTCAGCGTGTCCTTACCTTCGGCATGCAGCATGGCGTTCTGCACATAGACATCCTCGCCCTTGCATTTCTCATCGTTGTGCGCAAATTGGATGATGAGGTAGTCGCCTGCGCTCATCTGTTTCTTCACGGATGGCCAGAGGTTTTCCGTCTCATAGAAGGTGCGTGTGGAAGCGCCGGATTTGCCACGGTTGTTCACGGTCACGGAATCGGCATTGAAGAACGCCTGCAGGTACATGCCCCAGCCGCGTTTGGGCGTTGCAGCGGGTTTGTACTCACTCATCGTACTATCGCCGATAGTGTGAACTTTGCGCTTAGCTCCCCATATGGGAAGAAGGAGCACCGAGCAAAGAGTAAGGATTAAGACATTGCGCTTCACGAGATATTAATTTTTAATTGTGAATTGTGAATTATATTAGCACTCTGTTAAACTCTTTGGGCACGGGACTCTCGAAACGCACGGTTTTCTCCGTTACCGGATGGATGAATGCCAGCACTTTGGCATGCAGACAGAGACGGTCTATCGGCGAACTCTCGTTGCCGTGACCGTACTTGCGGTCACCCACTACCGGACAGCCTTTAGAGGCGAGGTGGACACGGATCTGGTTGGTACGGCCGGTCTCCAAATGGAGCTCGATGAGGCTGTAGACAGCCTCGTTAGCGCCGTGCTGTTTATTGGCTTCGCCGTTTATTGCGACTTCGTCGCGTTTAGATACTTTGAGTGTCTTGTAGTTGGTGATGGCGATGTCACCGCCGTCATCAACGGGAGAGGAATAAACGACGGCATTGCGTTTGTCTTCGGTGAGCCACGTGGTTATCTTGCCTTCACGCGGTTCGAGCACGCCTTCCGCCAATGCGATATAGGTGCGCTCGGTTACCAGTTCGCGCCAGTACTCCCGCATATAATGCTGCAGTTCTTCGGAACGGGCAAAGACGAGCAGACCGCTGGTCTCGCGGTCCAGACGGTGCACGACGTATATGCCCGCACGCGCGTTCTGTCTTTTAACGTACGCGCGCAGGATAGAGTAGGCGGTGGTCTCCGACGAACCCGGCGTAGCTGCTACCGTGAGCAGTCCCGGCTGTTTGTTGACAACAATGAGGTCATCGTCTTCATAGACGATTTTTAATTTGGGATGCGTTAACTGACTGTTGCCGCGACCGGAAGAGACGGTTACTACATCGCCTGCTTTGAGAGCGAAGTCATGCCGTGTCTGAATGGCGTTACCTACTTTGACACGACGCTGGCCGAGGAGTTGCTTGACCGACGAGCGTGCCATTCCTCCCATCTTAGCGATGAGGAAGTCCATGAGTGCAGCAGGCTCTGCTACTTTTAATACTGTATCTGCTTTGCGTTTAATCATTTTCGCATTTTTACATTTTCTTATTTTCTCATTTTTTCATTGCACTGAGCCAACCGTAGTTCTCGGGTTTGGTGGCTTTGAGCCATGCCCATCCGGCCATCGAGTTGATGACAAGGAAGAAGGTGAAGAGCACGATGGAGAAGATGTTTCCGAGGATGATGAACAGTCCTATGCCGGCAATGCTGTACAGCAACCAGTAGATCCATGAATCGGTCTTACGGTAGATAAGCCAGTAGTTGGCAAGGAAGGACGAACTGATGAGCAAGCCGCTCAGCAGTTTGACAACGATATTATCCAAGAGACTCTCATGATAGATGGCGATTGACGCCATGACATAGTCGCCCAAGGTGATGAAGACCAACAGGGCAATCGAGAGGATGAGACGCGGCGTATCGAGGAACTTCGGTTCGAAGCTGGCACCACCGTCTTCTTTCTTCCGGCTCCATTTGTAGATAGACATCATCTGGAACGGGATGAAGACCATAAAGAAGAGGAAGGCGTTGTCGTAGCTGCCTTGCAGCAGAAACTGCACGCCCAGGAGAACAGACATGATGATGCCGGCATAGAAACCGGTGTAGTTCTGCGGGTCGCGCACGGTAAGGATATATGCGACGCCGATGACGGAAGCCGGAATACCTACGACCCAGGCTGGGTCATGCCATTTGAGTAGAAGCCTACCCCCGTCCCCTCCCTGAAAGGAGGGGAGAAAAGTTTCTATTAACCATAGGAGCCCTAACAAGGCGCCAAACAAAATAATCGAGATAATAAAGTTGCGGCCGAGGGCGCGCCATAAGATGCTTTGCATGATAGTTTTTTTAGGGATACCGGTATTCCGGAATAACGGGATACCGAAGTTATAAAAATAGCAAGGGGCAAGCGTGTGCCTGCCCCCTTGATACGTCGCAAGATTACTTGCGAGTGCGGTTTCCGTAGCGGGACATGAACTTGTCCACACGACCTGCGGTGTCCACGAGTTTGGACTTACCGGTGTAGAACGGGTGACTCGTGTTCGAGATCTCAAGCTTGATAAGCGGATACTTAACGCCGTCGATTTCGATGGTGTCCTTGGTAGCGGCTGTAGAGCGGCTGAAGAACTGAGTACCGTCAGACATATCTTTGAAAACTACTACGCGGTAGTTATCGGGATGAATTCCAGCTTTCATTGCTTTTTTCCTTTCTTTAAATGTTTAACAATTACTCAGCTACAACGTTCAACTTAATGTCAGCCTTTACCTCGCGGTGCAGACGAGCCTGTGCGGTGTACTCACCTACTTGCTTGATCGGCTCAACGATCGTGATGACCTTCTTGTCGATGATGATCTCCTGTGCCTTGAGCGCGTCAGCGATGTTCTGGGTGGTAACTGTACCGAAGATCTTGCCGTCCTCGTTAGCTTTTACTTTAACCTCGATTACGGTCTCTGCCAGTTTAGCCTCGAGTGCCTGTGCGTCAGCCAGAATCTTGGCAGCCTTGTGAGCCTGTTGTTTGAGGTTCTCAGCGAGTTGTTTCTTGTTGCTCTCATTAGCGATGATAGCTATCTTTTGAGGCAAAAGATAATTGCGTCCATATCCGTCACGAACTTTAACGATGTCGTTCTTGAAACCGAGGTTCGCAAGGTCTTGAATAAGAATTACTTCCATGTTCTTTCCTTTCTACTTTAAAAATTACTTCTAATCTCGTTTCACTCGAACGATTATTTCATCATATCCGTTACGTAAGGCAGCAATGCCAAGTGGCGTGCTTTCTTAACGGCCTGAGCAACTTTGCGTTGGAACTTCAGCGAAGTACCGGTGATACGACGCGGCAGGATCTTACCTTGCTCGTTCAGGAACTTCTTGAGGAACTCAGGATCTTTGTAATCGATGTACTTGATACCGCTCTTTTTGAAACGGCAGTACTTTTTCTTCTTCTGCTCCGAACCTTGCGGAGTCAGATAGCGGATGTCGTCATTCTGTGCCATGATTAAGCCTCCTTTTTGAAATTGTTACGACGCTTCTCGGCGTACTCAAATGCGTACTTGTCAAGACGGGTCGTCAGGAAGCGGATTACACGCTCATCACGACGGAACTCGGTCTCGAGGGTAGCGATTACTGCGGGCTCTGCATCAAACTGAAGAATGAAATAGAAACCCGAACTTTTACCTTGGATAGGGTAAGCAAGCTGCTTCAGACCCCACTCCTCACGGTTCAGGATGGTACCGCCATTCTGCGTGAGAAGATTCTCGAATTTTTCTACTGCCTCCTTTGTCTGCGGCTCAGACAAAACGGGAGTCAAAACGAAGGCAGTTTCATAATGATTTACCATTGTTAGTAAATAAAAAAATTAAGTTAATAATGTTTATTGCGCTTCGCGCGTTTTTTGTCCTTCGGACGGTTTATTGCCCTTGGGTTTATCCATTTCGCGCGAAAAAGCCTGCAAAATTACAACTTTTTTCTGATATGACCAAATATTTCTGTAAGAAAAATCAAAAAAATGCATTTTTGCATGCTTTGTTTGGCAATTTTCTTCTTTTCTTGGCTCGCGGCGTAGGCGGTTTACCCCTTCGTTCTCCCGGATACATCCGTACTCCTATCGTTCCCTTGTCATTTCCCTTCCCTTAACCTACTCGCCACTGACTCCCAATGGGTGCTCAATGGATGCTGAAAGGATGCTGAATGGGTCCTCAATGGTTCCTCCATTCAACATCCTTACTCTCGGAATGAACTTACGCTACGGGATTATTGTAGTTGTTCTATTATAGATTCCGTCCACTGGGGCAGATTCGCTATATATTGTTTGGCAAACTTGCCATCTGTCGTGCGGAATAGTAATTGTGCATTTTGGTTGTCTATAGAGTTGTCATAGAAATAGGTCCTGTCTGCAAAACGCGCAACTCGTATTGCGTTTATGATTGCTTTCTCATAAAGCTTGTGCCATTTGTCTGATATGCGCGAAATAAGCAGCGTGTGCCTTTTCGTAACGCTCTTTTGCCTCGACTGCCACCTCGTGCATCAATTGAGCCAGTTGCTCATCAGTCGGTTCTTGGTCAATGTTTATAAAACGATAGTCGTTTATAGTTCTAAACCTTTGCGGCTGCAAAGGTACAACTTTTTTCTGAATCTCGCAAGTTTTTCTAATGAAAAATATGTTTTTCGGTATTTTTGCTATCTTCTTCCGCGGGAATGGCCGGAGCGATGTGAACCGGAGCGATGTGAACCGGAATGACTCGAATGAGAGGAATGGGAAGATGACTGGCGCGCGGCAGTGCGGGCTTTGGCTCGCTTGTGCGTGTTGGCAATACGTTCCTGCCGTTTCTGCCTTGCTTTCTTTACCTTTTGCTTATGGTGCCTTTGGGCGGCCTTCTGCTGCAAGGTAGGATGCTTATGACGCCGTTCCCATGCACTATGATGGTGATGGGTCGAATATACGATATGAACTGTGTCGTTGTCCTGCGCGGCATCCGGAGTGATACTATCCGCTGTAACTTCCAAAGGAAGCGTATCAACGGTCATGTCTTGCTGCGCAAAGGCGGTGCACGACCATAGAAGGACAGCGCATACAACCAATAATTTGCGTATCATTATCATCCACTTTTGCGGCTGCAAAATTACTACAATTTTCCGGAATATACAAGAAAAAGTATGAAAAATATTTGCGTATATGCAAAAAAAGCAGTACCTTTGCAGCCGCAAAGGTTGAAACACATGAAAATATCGGAAATAAAACAGGTTTTAGGCAGTAATGGCGGTTACCGGTTACAGGTTACCGGTGACGAGGATTTTGAAATCCTGCATCTACTGACGGACAGCCGTGAGCTGAAGACGAATGGCGAATGGCGAATGGACGAGGTGATGTTTTTTGCCATTAAGACCGAGAAGAATGACGGAGCAAAGTACATTCCGGAACTGGAGAGGAAAGGTGTTCGTGCGTTTGTAACCGGCGATGCCGTCCAGGCACTACAGGATCTGGCGGCATATGTACGTTCGAAATTTACCGGTACCGTTATCGGCATTACCGGTTCGAACGGCAAAACGGTGGTGAAAGAGTGGCTTTACCAGTTGCTTAAAGAGGACTATACCGTTGTCCGCTCCCCCAAATCGTATAACTCGCAAATCGGGGTGCCGTTGAGTGTTTGGCAGTTATCAGCCGTCAGCCATCAGCCGTCAGCTCTGGCTATTTTTGAAGCGGGAATAAGCAAACCCGGGGAGATGGAGAAACTGGAACGGATCATCCGTCCGACGATAGGTGTGATCACCTATATCGGTCATGAGCATGACGAGAACTTCGTGTCTCTCGAACAGAAACGCGAGGAGAAGATGAAGTTGTTCGTACATACCGATACAGTCATCGAAGATCCGACACACCAGAATGTGCGTACATGCGCAGCGGTGATGCGTGCTCTCGGTTACGATGAGGAGCAGATATCCGAACGCATTCTTCATCAGACGCACGAGACGGTGATGGAAGTGAACCTGTCTGCGCTTGTGGATAATGTACGGTATTTCAGAAGCCTGTTGAAACCGGAGACCAAATTGACTTGTATGGTCAAGGCCTTCGCTTACGGCGCCGGAAGTGTGGAAGTGAGCAAGGCACTTCAAAAGAGTGGGTTAGTGGATTATCTGGCTGTTGCGGTTGCCGATGAAGGAGTGGAGTTGCGCAAAGCAGGAATCACGTTACCGATTATCATCATGGATCCGGAAGTGGCAGCGATGGACCTGATTCTAGAGAACAACCTCGAGCCGAATGTCTATTCGCATCAATCGCTTAAGACCGTCATCGCTGCGGCTGAAGCCAAGGGTCTGGAGAATGTACCTATCCATATCAAGATAGACAGCGGCATGCACCGCCTTGGATTTTATAAGGAAGACATGCCGTGGCTGATTGAGAAACTGCATACTACGAAAGCGGTGCGTGTGGCATCTGTCTTCTCGCATTTAGCGGGTTCTGACGAAGCACAGTTCGATGCGTTTACCATGGACCAGATCCGGTATTTTGACGCCTGCGCCGAGGAGTTAAAGAAAGGGCTGTCAGCCATCAGCCATCAGCCGTCAGATATTATCAAGCATATATGCAATAGTGCAGGCATTGAGCGGTTTACGGATTACCAGTTTGACATGTGCCGTCTCGGTATCGGGATGTATGGCTTCTCGTTCAATGGCGCCCAACTGCGAAATGTATGCACGCTGAAGACGACCATCCTTTCCGTCAAGACGGTGAAAGCCGGAGAAACGATAGGATACGGAAGGCACACGAAGTTGGACGAGGACCGCGTCGTAGCCGTTATTCCGATTGGTTATGCAGACGGGTTTGACAGACGGTTCTCCAATTATGGCGGAGAAGTGTGGGTGCGTGGCCAGCGTTGTCCGGTAGTGGGTAATGTGTGCATGGACCAGGCGATGATTGATGTCACCGGAACCGATGCCCGTCCGGGTGACACCGCCGAAGTGTTCGGCGAACATATGCCGCTGCAGGAACTTGCCGACAAGCTCGGTACGATAACATATGAAATTCTAACATCCGTTTCTCGCCGTGTCCAGCGTCTCTATTACTACGAATAAGCTCTGTATCGGATACGGGGTGAGCCTTCAGCCTTCAGCCGTCAGCCGTCAGACGGTTGTGCAATCAGACCTCACTTTTGCTTTGCAGCAAGGTGAGATGGTTTGTATGCTTGGTCCTAACGGCTGCGGCAAGAGTACCTTGTTGCGGACTTTGGCCGGATTGCAGCCGGCGTTGGGAGGAGAGTTCAGTCTTCAGCCTTCAGCGATCAGCCATCAGAATTCCAAAAACATCGCCTTGGTGCTGACGGAGCGGTTAAGCATGGAGAACACCACCGTTCATGATGTCGTGGCGATGGGACGATATCCGTATACATCCTTTCTCGGAGGCTTGTCGGCAGAAGACGAACGTATTATAGACGAAGCATTACAGCAAGTCGGTTTTGAGCCTAGTCTTCTTAGCCCTAAAGGGCAAACGAATTTTCAGCATACTGCATTCAACGCACACAGTGACGGTGAAAAACAGCGCATACTGATTGCGAAAGCGCTTGCCCAGCAGACCCCGATCATTCTATTGGATGAGCCGACGGCGCATCTGGATTTACCGCATCGGATTTTAATTCTTCGTTTGCTTCGCGAGTTGGCGCATAAGCAGAACAAGACGGTTCTGATTTCTACCCACGAATTGGATCTGGCGTTGGCTCTGAGTGATCGGATATTACTGATGACGCCGAATAAAGGCATTCAATTAGACACGACTGAGAACCTAAAAAAAGCAGACGCTTTCACGTCTGCCTTTGGAATGGATATCTTCAATCCGTTCGGATGATTATTTCACTCTTTGTCCTGTAATCGTAAACAACTCATCATCACGGAGAATGTACACATTGCCCTGACGAATGAGTTTGGAAGCCTCTCCCGACCTCCCCTGAAGGGAAGGAGAATTGTTGTCCGTCGGGTTGTTGGCTGTATAAACGGCTTGCAGCACGATGCCGTCTGCCAAATCGCCCGGTAGCACTTGCCATTTGAGGAAGGTAAAACCTTCTATACGCGGTGCAACAGGTATTTCCCAGGTCTGCGCTTCCATGTAATGGAGCGTGCTATCCTGTTTGAGATAGGTCACTTGCACGGTCTGGTCTTCGAACTGCAAATCGGTTGCCACACCGATGATATTATCGAAATCACACCATACCGCTTTGGCGCGGTAGAGGTCGATATAATCCATAGGTACGTAGAGGATGCAGGTGTGTTTGTTAACATTGTTCACCGTCCGTTCCACGATGGTCTGCGGCGTATAGGCGTAGTTATGAATCTCCTGCAAACCTGAACAACCGTAGAAGGCATCCTGGTTGATAGCGGTTACCGACGAAGGAATGACCACTTTCTGCAAAGCCGTACAGCCCTCTAACACGCTGGTGGCCACCGTTGTAATACCCTGCGGGAACTCGAACGATTTCAATGCGGTGCAATACATGAACGCACTCTGACCGACACTCGTTACCGTCGGCGGCAGAATGATGCTATCCAGTTTGTTCATGTTCTTACAGAGATACGCGGGTATCTTCTGCACGTTCTCACCAAAGGTGAAGGATGTGATTTTGGAACTCGTGCTATAGAAGGGTGCGCTGTCGTCTGTGCCGGTGGTGCAGTTCATCGGCAGCCAGGTAACCGAGGTGGTCGGGTTGCCTTTGAAGGCAGCGATACCGATGGAAGTGACGGTGCTCGGAATCGTGATTTCCGCCAGTTTGCAATTATAGAACGCACGCAGACCGATGGTCGTCAGTCCTTCGTCCAGGTTCACTTTCGACAGCGATGTACAGCCATAAAAAGCGTCCGTATTGATGGCGGTCAGGGTTGCCGGCAGATGAATCGAATCCAGCGAGGAGCAGCCTTCCAGAAAACTGGTTGGAAGCGTCTTCTGCGTCACCGGCAGGTTGATTGACTTAAGCGATGTGCAATACGCGAATGCGTACTGACCAAGCGACGAAACGGAAGGCGGCAAAACAATCGTGTCCAGTTTGCTCATGTTCTTGCACAGATAGGCGGGTACGGTCTGCACGTTCGGGCCGAAGGTGAAAGAGGTAATCTTCGAACTCGAGCTGTTATAGAACGGCGCACTATCGTCCGAACTGATCGAACAATTAACCGGTTTCCATACAACTGATGTTGTTGCATTGCCCTGAAAAGCCTTGTTGCCGATCGAAGTGACCGTGCTCGGAATCGTGATATTGACGAGATTACAGTTATAGAACGCACTGGTGCCAATTGTCACCAATCCTTCTTCTAAGTTCACACTGCCTAATTTCGTACATCCGTAGAATGCGTAACTGTTGATAGTGGTGACAGAGGTTGGGATGGTAACCGACTGCAGGTTGGTGCAATATTGAAATGCTTCTGTCCCGATAGTGGTTACGGGATAGGTGTAGTTGTTGTACGTAATCGAAGCCGGGATGGTCACCGTGGTAAATGCCTTATAAACGGACTGGTCTGAACTCTGGTCTTTCACTACCTGGGCTGTAGTCGTACCCAAGGAATAATACAAGTCACCGATTCGGATTGTCTCTGCATAACCGAGTGTGCATGCCATGAGGGCAAGCAGGGTAAAGAGGTATTTTTTCATGTCAAATCAATTTTGCGGTGCAAAATTACTACTTTTTTTTGAATTGTGCAAGTATAATGGCATAATTCTTGTAAAAAAATAAAAGAAACCCTTTTAGGCGGAGGCCGCTTTTCCCGTTTCATCGGGAAAACGCTCCGGGCATAATTCTTGTAAAAATTGGATATAATCAAAAACAGACGCTTTATGAAAACGAAATTTTACACGCTTTTGGTAGCCTTGGTAACGAGTATGACGATGAGTGCCCAGTATGCGTATAACAGCAATTATACTGTGTGGTTTGAGGGTACAGACAGTGAGATGGCAACCCGCAAAACGGTCTGGTGCGAAGAGGACTATCAGGACCTTTGGAACGGGTGCTATGTGCGCCTTACGAACGGGAAAGTGTATGTCAAAAATGGCCATAGCACCGTAGTGTACGGCGATGAGATAGGTCTGATGTACAACGGTTGCTATACCGTAAAGTACGGCAGTACATGGTACTTGTATGACGAAGACGGAGA
>Ga0265301_10001587_pt1 | contig 29158 bp, 37 predicted proteins | sample AusTroGonzalo_MG_2_FD_193488 | JGI IMG/M metagenome (GOLD analysis project Ga0265301, IMG submission 193488) | Bovine rumen microbial communities from tropical cattle in Woodstock, Queensland, Australia - Gonzalo_04 | ecosystem: Host-associated > Mammals > Digestive system > Stomach > Rumen ... | reverse complement strand
ATCCGACAAAATAAATGACATCACTAGGCTATTCCTCGACAATTCGTCGGTTTTGATATACGGCGACTCTTTCCCGGTTTCTACCAAAACGGGCGATAACGGCCCGTATAATCTTGTGGAAATGTCAATCGAGAACGGAAGTACGTTATCGTATACCGACGGCGCGTCTGTTTCTTGTGTCGTCAATACTACATATACCGTAAAGAATGCGACGGTAAACCGTATCGACGTACATGCTTACGGCAACGTAACCTTACGGAACAGCATCATGCAGTCTTGTGTCACGGTAACCGAAAGCCAGATAAACGCGAACGAGACGCAGTTCAACTTTATCGACAGGGGATACGTTATTTCTCCTTTACCGTATATTTTCAACTGTACGATACAGGGCGGTAACATAACCGAATTCCCGTCGACTACCCAGTCCAACGGCAAGTATATCGGTAACAAGCTTTACGACAGCTATTTCGGTCTGAATTTTACGAAGGCCGATACAATAGTGAACAATACGTGGACTAACAATACGGTCATAACGAGCGGGCCGCTCGTAAAATTCAACCATGCGGCCGGCTACGCAAAGAACGACGACTCGGCTCACCACTTCGTATACAGGAACAATGTCGGACCGGGCGTCGTACAGGAAGCGCCGGAATGGATTGACGAACTCCTGGTATTGCCGGGTGACGACAATACGTATTGGCCGACGGCTGCACCGGGACAGGTTGTTTATTGGCCGAGCAATTCGGTATACGATCTCGTGGGACAGGTTTTGCAGAGACTGCCGTCCACGTATCCCGAATATCCAGATCACCCGGGTTCGTACATGTGGGACTATACGAATAACTATACGACCAAGATCAAGATATTCAGCCCGTGCATGATTACGAAGAACGATTACCTGCTGCAGGCCGTACCGCCACCGAATGTCGAATATAACGACATGATCGATAACCGCAGGTACATGGTTTTTGCACCTTACCAGTCCACGGTAAATTCCTGGGGCAGGAATTCTGCCGATACCGCCAAGATCGTACCGCAGACTTTGAAATCCGTACCGATTTCCACTACGGAATACGACGGAATAGAGGTAAAGGTCACCTGCTCGCACAAGTTTATCGAGGTGCCGAACTGGTGGATGGACACTTACTTGCTCGCCCACCCGAATCGCCGCATAAAGCTGCCGGTAAAGTTCAAACTCGAGAGATCCGAGAATACGGTACAGGCCGAACTCGTAGAAATCTAAAATTACTAATTTTATATGAAATACGGAAAAAACGGGGTTTTCCGCGAAGAATTTCAGATTATTCCCCGGTCTATAAGGAATCATATCATTATGATGAATACGGAACAGCTCAACAGCTACCTCGAGAAGCGACATAAAGACGAAACCAAGGAAGAGGAAAAGAAAACCGAAACCGTGGAAACCAAAGTCGAATCCGGGAAGGCTGAAGAACCCGCGAAACCCGAAGAGGAAACCGGCAAGGCTAAGCCGGCGGAACCGGAGGTGCAGGAAACGAAAACGACCGAAGTTTCCGAAGAAAAGAAGGAAAAGGTCGGATCCGAAGAGGACAAGCCGAAGGAAACCGAGACGAAGCCGGTCGAGGAAACCGAGACGAAGCCGACAGAGGATAAGAAGAAGGACGCAGGCAGAAAGACCTATTCCAGACAGGAAAAGATCGACTATGCTTTCCAGAAGCAGAAGCGTAAATACGAAGCCCGCATAAGGGAACTCGAGGAACAGCTCAACGAAAAGAAGGAGCGCCCGAAGTTCGAGGAAAACAAGGAAGAATATATCCGTTTCGAAGTCGACAGGTTGACCAAGGAAAACGAGAAGAAGCGACTCGAAGAGGAATATAGGGAAGCCAGGAACCAGGCGGCGCAGGAAATAAACGACCGCAGGATCGAATCTTGTTTTACCGACCCGGCGGAACAGGAAAAGTACAGGGCCTTGGTAAAGACCAACGGCCGGGATTTAGTAAAGCTGCTCGACAGGGAAGACCCAGACGGCGCAATATTCGGATATCTGGACGACTCGGAACTCTCTCCGATCCTTACCAGGATATTGATGACCAACAGGGAATACCGTGACGAGATACTTTCGAAATCTACGGCTTACGGTAAGCTGAGGGCTATGGAAAACCTGGAAGCCAAGGTAAGATGGGCGCAGAAGCAGATGGAAAACCGTCAGAAAAAGGCAGAGGAAGTGCCTCAGCCCGCCGAACCTCCGAAACCGGCTATCCCGGTCGTTGGTACGGTAACCAAATCCGACTCAAGCGCGGGCAAGGTCGTAAAGGACTACAACAACGTCTTGCATAGCTTGAACCAAAGAAAATATCATCAATAATTTTTATGGTCTATATAGACCGAAGGAAAACATATCATGAGCAATACAATTGCAACCAACTCCCTCGCGGAACTCATCGCTATCCGTGCTGCTGAATCCGCCTCCTATTTCACCGTCGGTTCGAAGAAGTATTTCAAGGACCAGCTTATCGGCAAACGCAACGGGGAAACCTACCGTTTCGTCGTACGTGACACCGGCAAGGCTTACGAAGGTCTCCAGGCCGACATCGCCAACGACAAGATTTCCGTCGTCGAACGCGAAGTGCCCCTCACTATCCGCGATTTCCGCGTGATGGTCGAAACCGGCGCAATCGAACGCGTTACGTCCCTCGATTGGGATCCTGAAATCGCGGCCCCGAACGGCCAGAAGCTCGCCAACAAGGCAGTCAAGGCTATCATCGACTCCGATTTCGGCAAGGTCGGTACCTGTTTCTGCGGTCAGGGTTTCCAGCCCCTTTCCCGCGCCTCCGGCCACCTCGCCTCCGTGACCTCCGAAGAACTCTTCGGTTTCGTGGATCCGAACGTCGAAGCTATCCTGACCTCCAACGGTCAGCAGTTCGTCCCGGTCAACGCCCCGGACATGTACTCCAAGGGCCTGCTCGGTAAATTCCACGGCGCGGAATATCGTGCACAGCGCTTTTTCCCGTCCGTTTCTATCAGCACCGGTACCGAATTCGACGCCGGCAAGGTCACCGTGACCTCCTATACCGCCGGTACGAGTTATGACACTATCGTCCTGGGTGCTACTACCCTTACGTCCAGCCTCAAGAAGGGCACGCCTCTCTTCATCGAAGGTGTTTTCGCTTGCGATACCGTCGGCGACCCGACCTCCATGCTGCACGCTTTCGTCGTCCTCGAAGACGCTACGGCCTCCTCTAACGCTATCACCGTGAAGGTCGCCAAGGTCGATCTCTCCGGCGAAGGTACTAAGGATATCGCCAAGGAAGACGGCAGCAACTGGACAGCCGCCACTATTGCCGGCCAGGCAGTCGCGGTCCCCGAAGACGGCCTCTACTACATGGGTATCGTCCGTGCCAACGGCGCTTTCGAATTCGAAACTCTCGACAAGCTCGACGCCGCTGGCGCCGACTACGAGAAGCAGTCCGTCGAAGGCCTCAACGTCCACCAGAACCGTCTTGTCGATATCGAGAAGATGACCAACTACACCCGTTTTGATCTGCCGGTCCTCGCCGGTACAGTCGAACCGCGCGCAGTCGCTATGGTGCTCGTCAAGTAATTCGATAATTACTACATAAAGAAAACCTTACGGTCGAAAAGATCGTAAGGTTTCTTTTTATCATAGGAGAAAACAAAAATTCGGAATTTAGAGAGCGTCCAGAATACTTTCGGTCTGTATATCCGTTATTATTTTCTGTACGGCGAAATTACTATATCTATTCTTGAGGGTATCCAGGAAATCCTGGAACAATACGGGCGGTAAATCCTTACCGGCGGCGAGCAGGCTATTCCTGAACTCTAGTAAATCCATATATTTCACGGAACCGAAATACGACGAATCTGCCGAACGTCTGCAGCAGAGCGTAACGAACGGCTCGAAGGAATCCTCTACGTGGGCGTCTATACAGAATTTTACGAAATCGTTTGTATTCATATATTATATATAGTGTTTATTATAAGTATCATTTGGACCGGCGGTAACCAGAGCACCCGGAATACAAAGAAAACGAGACGTCCAAGAATCTTTACCAAAAATATTATCGAAAAAAATTTCGATTTTATATGCTATTACTAATGTTAGAATAACGACCAGTGCAGACAACAAGAACTGAATCACAGGCAGTATGTAATGATATATCATTTTTTATCCTCGTCGTCGCCGGTGCATACGATGCAGTACAAGTTTCCAATAAAAGTAACGATGGCGAGCAAGGTATACCAGGGACCCCATGACATGAGGGAACAGGCACCCACGAAGGATCCGAATCCGATAAACAATAAAAGTAATGTTTTCATGTTATTCTCCTTATGATATAATAAATATAGCTTATTTCCCGGCAAAACGTGCATTATATTCACGTAAAATTTCGGTAACGGTTTCCAATTCCTTACGACACTCGCGTTTGGTATTCACGGAAGCCTTGGGATTATTCCGGAAATTCCTGTACGACGAATAGAGGTTCACGTGCCTCAATTCAAGTATGGCGAGCAAGTCCTCCTGGCGGTTGGATTTCATTATCCAGTCTACCCAGGCCCGGGTTTCCTGGGGTACGCCGGCCGGCAAATATCTGGAATTCCATTGGAGGTAGCCGGTAGAATTTACCGGATATCCGAATTTTTCCGCCAGGATCTTGTTGCCGTACTTGTCTGACGGGTCCACCACGCGGTATTCGTAACTATTCTGGTAAAGTACGGACTCTATGTCGTCGTTTAGCTCGATCATGTTTTCGATAATGTCGTAGAACCTCTTCATGGTTTCGGAATACCCGTATTTCCTCTTGAAGGCCGCCCAGCCGGCCAGGTCGTCGAAGAACCTCGAATACGTTTCGTGCACCTTACGGTGGGTTTCCTTATTCAATGCGTAGAACGGATTGGAAAGGTTGCAATACTGTGACGAATCCATGACGATATGGTGGCAATTGAAGTCGGCCGTAAGCGGCTCGCCGGTCACGTAGTCTTTCATGTCCTGGTTTTCCGCCACTTTCATCCTATGGGCGAGCCACTCGGGCGAATTCCTGAACGCTTTCTTTTCGGTTTCCGTCATGGAACCGTCGTGACGGGCCGTTTTAGTAAGAAGTTCGTAATTTACCATGTTGTTTTCTCCGTGTCCTATATTATATTTATGATTTTGTAAACGTTATTTTGCGCAAAACGGGGTGCTTTTGACAAAATATTTTACTATATTGTAGAATACGGAGGTTTACGATGGCCAAGAAAAAGAAGAATATTGACAAACGGCTCAGGAACATGCTGGAATATTATACGTCCAGGGACAGGTTTTCCGCGATCAGGATGGACGACATGAAGGCTTTGGGCGACTGCCGTGCGGGCTTCACCAGGGCCGGGTCGAACGTGACGGGCGGAAGGGGATGGTTTTACGTGGTAGAGGGCGGACACATGACATATTATTACACGGGCGCGCCACGGGCTTAGTTTTATACTACCCTATGAACTATACTGGCGAGTAGTAAAACGAGACCAGGATGCGTTTATGGACGATCCATGACATTTTACATGAACGCTATGAAGTTTATTAGTTTTCACGGTAGTAAATGGCTACGGCAACGCCGTATGCCGTACTACAGAAACTCAGATACGATCATTATACTGCCGGCTTGCCGGCTTTCTTTATTTCATGAACGCCGATCATGTAAGTTTATGAACGTAAATGACTAAGTACTCTATAAAACCTGTATCGCCCGAAGGGCGCCGCTTGCGGCAAAAAAGCTGCCGCAGGCGCCGATCACGTGCATAAAATAAAACCATGCACGTAAAAGTGCATAGTATTCCATTATCCTTTACTTGTTTTGACGTTTTACGAAGTCTTTGATATCGTCTTTGACAGGCCAGTGATTTACTTGTTTCTATTCCCGCCGGGAGGCCGCTACCGCGGAGGTTGCCGCAAGCGGCGCCGTTGGCGTCGGTTTTGTTATATCGGTTTTGTTCGTAGGATAGATCAAGGCTATGTGAGCCTTTAGGGATTTACTTCAATGGGCTTATGCAATCGGTCTTGCTGTATTGCAGCTACATCCCATGAAAACCAAGACGCCGTATGTTCGATTTGCTAAAAAGAACTCGATTTTGGATTTCAAAGTTTCTACTCGCAAGGGTATCCTCGCTTTCGTATCGGAAACAACCAAACCTGTTTCCAACTGACTAATTGTTGAGGTATCTGCCTATCGTGATTGACAGCTTTCCGTACCAATTAGGATTTCCGTTTCTGTTAGATATTTCTCTTAGATGAACCCGGTAATTTTCTCGTCGTTTATATTATATATAAACTTTTTATTTTCGTTTTCGTATTTCCTATATAAATTTAGTAAAAATTTTTTTACATTATGCAATATTTGTGCCACACAAATGTAAAAAGATCGCCACAGAATTGCCACACTTTCGCCACAAAAGACTATATTTTTACTGCGACAATAAACATAAACATATTTTCAAAATGGTTTTATTATAAACAGCAAAAACGCAGCAAACAAACTCGAAATGTAAAGCTATATTTACATACGTAAACGTACATATACATCGAAACCCGGCGTGAACGAACGATCGCCGGGTATTTTTTATCGGTTTCATAACCGCTATATATAATATAGATTCAAAACGGAGGTTATAAAAATGTTCGATAGATACATGGTACAAAGTACACAAATTGTCACGCCGCCGGACAGGTTGCTTACCGAAATGTATAAGGATGAGCGCGAGAGACTGCAAAGACGCTTTGAAGTTATACGTGACTATACGCACGACGCGGATATCGAAAAGCTGAAAGAAATCCTGTGGAAAAATCCAATGAAATGGTATTATTTCGGCGGCCGCTCTTTCAAGAGGGAAGACATCGAATCATATATAGAATATAGAACAAAGGAATGGTTATAGTAAACTTACAAGGAGTAATAATATGAAATTTTGGAAAACTAAAGTAAAAGATAATGAAAATATAGAGAAAATTGATAAAAATGACGATATACTTGTCACAATCGAGGATTATAAATGCCCATTTAGAAAGATTTTTTCTGAAACTTATCAACTAGCAGTAAATAAAACCTATGGAAAAATTGAATTTTCAATTAGTCCTTTTGTAAATGGTGCGTTTAGTATAATTGGAAATTGTTGTTATTATTGTTATGCACGTACGGTAATTCCAGAAAGTTATGAATTGAAAAATATCGAAAACAATATCAGAAAAACAATTATTGAAATAATAAAAGAATTTGACACAGATCAGTCATGTAAAAAAATTAGAAATGTAATGTTTGAAAAAATCAAAAATGATTTGAAAATGTACCATGAGGAAATATAATATGTGCGCTAACAGAAGATTTATTGACGAAACGCCGCAGGAAATGGCTGCCAGGAATTCCGAACGGTTGAATAGAATAACGAAGGCTGTGAAGGCCGCCGGGGAAACCGCGGACCGGAGTGAAGAAATAAGGCGCGCCAAGGAAACAAGGGAACATAACCCGGATATGGAAAATAAATATGGCAGAGAATAAATCGTCATTAGAAATAGCAATAGAAAACGGTAGAGAACTTATTGAATTCTTCAGGGACAAATGGACAGAAGAAGAACTAAACAAGCACCTCTATTTACAGGAATTATCGGAGTATAACCTTAGTTTACAGGAAAACGAATAATGAATACGTGCAAGACAGAATCTGAACAGAAGAAGAAAGGCCAGTATTTCAGTCCAGATGAAATCGTCGACAAGATGATAGAGTTCACGGATCTGGACTGGAAGGGAAACATATACGAGCCGACGGCCGGTAACGGCAATATCGTCATGAAGATACTGGACAAGAAGGTTTCTGAAGGTATGACCCCGCAGGAGGCGGTCGACACGACTTTCGCCAACGAGTTCGACGGACCGGTCTATACGGCCTTAGAAGAGCGCGTGAGGGCCTATTGTGAGCTGAACAATATAATCTATAGGCCGGAGAATATAACCAACCAGGACGCGCGGAAATGCAAACCGGCTTGCGACGAATACGAGATCATCACGAACCCACCGTATGGCAGTTGGTCCAACAGTAATTTACCGAGGCAGATTATCAACAACTACGCCGACATCCGCGCCGTATACCTGACTAAATGGTCGACCGGATGCTACAAGAAATACGTGTCGCACGTCAAGAAGTTCGAGAACGTGGTATTCCCGGGAATCGTATACGACACATTATTATGGGAATACGATCCGGGATATACGGAAGGCGACATCTGGATATATTTCCCACTACCGAAGCTGCCGAAACATAAACTCAGAAAAGATTGGAAAGACGTCCTGGAGAAGTTGAAGGAGAAGAAGTCTAATGCCATATGATCCGTATAATTCACATAATAGAGACGAAAGTCTGAGAGAGAGTTATGAATATTATAAATCATTATAGGACAGATAACCTGGATAAGGTATGTGACAGATGCGATGAATTTCTGGAACGCCATGGCGGTCGCGGAAATAAGAACTGGAATATAAACAGAATTGGATATTTCAAGGATATTCCGGACGGTGTAGAAATTCTGGTAGACTACGTGGACGTGACGGCTATCAGGACTATGTGCATACCGATGGAAATCATATACGAAAGTATTTACAGATATTTACCGGAGCTGTTCGAGGAATGATATGAAAAGGAAACCTTACTACGTATTGAGACTGAAGAGTAGTAACTTTATTCTTCACGAGGGTATAGCACGCGAAGTATACCCTCATAACGGGTCCGGAATACAGCTATATCTGGACGACGATGAACGTGACAGATTCGACGCAGGACGGGTCCGGAATATTTTGGAACCTTATGCACGAGACCTGGAGAAAAGATGCATGTGTATGCCGACGGAACTGATCCTGTACGCTATAGAGAAGGTAATATATGAGCGAGAATGAGAAGAAGAAGAACAAATTCCGCCGGAGCAACAAATGGAAGAACTTCAGGAGGGAACTGAAACGGAAGCAGAAGACAGACCCGATTACCGGCGCCAGGCTCGCGCCGAGGGCGGTATGTCACCACCGTGACCTGAAGCCGGAAAACTACGAGATATTGTCGGAAGAGCGCCAGGTCATGTTGAATCCCACGTCCCACTCTTGTATTCACTATATTTACGGGGACGGGGACCGCCGGTACGACTGGAGGAAACGCCTCGAGGCCTTACGGGAACAATGCGAGCTCATGGACCGCTATATATAATAAAGGAGATTACGATGATCGGTTGGATTTTGTCAATATTCTGTATAATCGGGACGGTACTGAACTGCTTCAAGCTGAAGACGTGTTTTGTCATATGGGCTTTCTGCAACATAGGATGGTTCGTATTCGACATATCGACCGGGCAGTACGGGCGGTCCGTGCTCGATACGGTACAGTTCGTGACGGCTATCATGGGATACGTAATCTGGACCGGCCAGGAACATAAATAATAATAGGAGGATAAAGAAATGCACGACGACATAAAGACAATAAAGGAAACGCTCGACAATATCCAGAAGACTATCGACGAGATAAAGGTGCTTCTGAAAGACGACTACATGGACGGGAAGATAATCGATTTCTATAGCGAGGAAGAGGACAAGAACTACAAGAGGCTGAAGGAAATCGACGGGCTCATGGAGCTGTACCTCGACCAGCAGAAATCTTTCGGCCGCCGCGACAGGAGGATATACGACATGTGCGAGCGCGCGATAAAGAGACTTCACGACGAATATATAGAACTTACTTTACAGAACAGCGAGGAAAACGATGAATACATACGCGGTAATAACGAAAAAGAAGAACAAGACGACGGAAATCCGTAAGATTACGGAAAATTCGAAATTCGACATGAAAAATCCGGAATATCTTTACGCGGCGGAAATCGACGTGCCGGACGGTATAGAATGGCCGGATAAATTCAGGACGAAGAAACGGATAGAGAATTTCGAGGATTGCCGTAAATTCCTGATGGAAATGTACGACGCCCAGGAGGAGACCCGATAATCCGGGTCTTTTTTATTTTCCGAACTAATTTTGTTTGAATATGACAGGGGATTATCATGGACAAGCTGATTGAAGTATTGAACAAGCTCGACGCCAAATATCATTTTACCGAAGACGAGGTCAAGGAAGTGAACGAAGCCTTATACGGCGACGAACAGGACAGAGAAATGTACGGGGACGAATATGCAGAAGAATACGAAGACGAAACCGCAGAATAAGCCGGAACAGCCGGCCGGGCAGGAAAAACGTATAGTGGAACTGCTCGAGATACTCGTCGAGGAAGTCCGTAAACTGAAGAAGAACAATATTACAGCCGAAGACATTTTCGGCAAATAAGGAGAAAATAGATGGCCGAATTCTACAAGGATTGGGGAAAATCCAAAAGTTTGAACAATGACGGCGCGGTACCGTTTTACAGGCCGATTAGTCTTACGCCCGAAGAGCAGGCCCAGGCCCGCAAGAATATCGGCGTGACAGGGAGCCCGGACATAACGAACCTGGAACACAAGGTGGACGAGCTCGAGGGGAACGTCGCTACGGTAGAAGGGAACATGGATACAGTTTCCGGCCAGTTTACGGCTTTGAGCGCAAGCGCGACATCGGCTTTGGATATCGCCAATTCCGCCTTGTCCTCTATCGGTTCGTACAGCGCCGATATCTATACGGTTTCCGCCAAGACGGATACTTTGTCAGCCGGTCTTTCCGGTCTGTCCGGTCGGGTCGGAACAAACGAGACCAATATAGCTAGTATTTCCGGCAAGAACACGGTACAGGACAACAGGATTTCCGCCTTGTCCTCTACGGTCGCCGGACTTACCAATTCCGCCGTCTATCATGACGCGGCAATCAACAACCTGAAAAACGAATGGTCCGCATATTCAGCATACGAAGACAGTAAGGTAACGTCCGCGATAAACGACTTGCCAGCCCAGGTTTCGGCCGAAGTTTCCGGTCAGCTTTCCGGCAAGCAGAATATCTTGACCGCAGGTCAGAATATTTCTATCGTATCCGATATTATCGACGTAAATAATTACAATTGTTCGGCTATCGGGGATTATTCTATAGCTTTAGGCGAACTCACGGTTGCCTCGGGTATGTATTCTTTATCGCACGGGGCGTCCGCCTCGGCAGTCGCCGACTGGTCTTTTGCCCATGGTGCTTTTACTCTTGCAAGCGGTGAAGGTTCGCATGCCGAAGGCGTTGACTCTTGGTCGATGGGAATGGGATCCCATGCAGAAGGTATTAGTACGGAATCGATCGGCGCATATTCCCATGCAGAAGGCGCCAGCACGAAGTCGATCGGTACCAGGAGCCACGCGGAAGGATACAGTACGAGTGCGAGCGCATACGGTTCACACGCGGAAGGCCGCCAGACGATTACGACACAGAGATATGCCCACGCGGAAGGTATAGCTACGAGCGCGGTTGCGAGCGCCGCCCACGCGGAAGGCGTTGTAACTTTGGCAAGCGGAAATTATTCCCATGCAGAAGGTGCGAATACTTACGCTTTGGCTAACTATACTCATGCGGAAGGCGAAGCGACGAGTGCGACGAAACCGGATGCCCATGCCGAAGGTTATTTGACTTTGGCCGCCGGTAACGAATCCCACTCGGAAGGAACTTCTACTTCTGCTTGCGTTTCCGGGTCTCATAGCGAGGGATATAAAACTTTAGCGAGTGCTAACCATGCACATGCCGAAGGCGGCGGGACGAAATCTTTTGGTACTTACAGCCACGCGGAAGGCGAATCTTCTATAGCGAATGTGCAGGCTACACATGCGGAAGGTTATCAGACGTCCGCTATGGCTATATACGGACATACCGAAGGAATACAGACGGTAGCGAGCGGCGCAGCGTCCCATGCAGAAGGTTATCAGACATATACACAGGGACAGAGATCCCATGCCGAAGGTAACGGTACGAGCGCAATCGGTAACCACTCTCATACAGAAGGATACAAGACGATTGCTGGCAGTTATTCACATGCGGAAGGCGAAAGTACTTCTGCCAACGGCAATACGTCGCATACCGAAGGCAGAAATACACAAGCCTTAGGCGACTACAGCCACGCCGAAGGTTTCTATACTACCGCCGCCGCGGCAAGATCCCATGCCGAAGGCTTGAACAGCGTGGCGTCCGGTACTGGATCTCATGCGGAAGGTTCGAGCGCGGTAGCTATCGGTGTAGGATCCCATGCAGAAGGATACCAATCCAATGCAATAGGTAACTATTCTTTGGCCGGCGGTCAGCAGTGTTCGGCTTATTTGAATGCTTCACATGCCGAAGGCTATCAGTCTGTCGCGTCCGGTCAATGGGCCCACGCAGACGGATACCAGACATCCGCTATGGGACTTTTTGCCCATGCCGAAGGCGCATATAACTTGGCAACGGATCGTGCCCATGCCGAAGGCCGCTATACGTCGGCAGTCGCCAACTATACGCACACGGAAGGCGAAACTACGATGGCGACAGCCCAGGGAGCACATGCCGAAGGCTATCATACTACAGCGTCTAACATATATTCCCATGCAGAAGGTAACTATTCGGTCACGGATACGGATTACCAGCATGTTGAAGGTCAATATAACGCCCCGGCAACAGGTGCCTTACACGTAATCGGTAACGGTACTTCTACCGCCGACCGAAGCAATATCGTCGAAACCTATTCGGACAGGGTAGTGATAAATGGAAACCTGAACGTAAGCGGTACCGATTATATAGATATGTACGATACTGTAAACCGTTTCATGTTTGACAACGCCCAGCGTCCAACCGGTTCGAAGGTATGTATATTGAAACTCGATACGAATGATTGGATATGTACGACAACCGCATATACGAATTATAACAAGAGATACAATAATATAATGAGCGGTGAGAATTATAATTATGACCGAAATGCGGGTTATCAATATCCTGCGACGGTCGTCTGCGGCTTGCGTACGAAAAATAACGGTTATATCGGGATTACCGATTGGAAGGGAGACATATCGAAAATTGGATGGAACGGTACGTCGGCGAATAACAAGAACATGGTTTCTGCATGGCCGAACAAGCTGCCGGACGATTACGGAACTATTTCCACATACGAGAGAATGTTCTCCGACAACAGCTACGTGACGACGCCCGACTCTTTGCCGTCCGATTTCCTGGAAAAGACCTCGGCGTCGAACCTGAACTTGCAGCTATGTTTCGCGGGTTGTAACCAAATCAGGGGTAACTGGGATACATATGTACAGGCTTATTCTGCCAAGTCACCGGCAAATTATAAGAGTAAGATATTCCAGGGCTGTACCGGTATGGACAATTATTCTACGTATACCGCGAATTCCGGAACTTCTTCAATGTTCGTATAAAAGATTCCACCCGGGTAAAAGAGTGGTAAAACTGCCCGCGTAACATGTACGGAAAACATGGAGGAATATATGAAACTGACAGAATGGATACATGACCTCTTCAAGAACGGCCCGGAACTTTGGTCCGACGAGAAGGTAATAGTAAACGACAAGGGTGTCGCGGTAAGGCGAGATACGTACAAGCTCAGGAATTGCAGTCTGGGCCTCGTTTCCGTTTCCGGACCGGAAGAATGGTACAGGATATGCAGGCTGAACTGCCCGCCGGGAACGATAATAGAGGAATACAAGGAAGAAGACTGGGCGGGTCTTTACCGGGACATGCTTTCTTTGACAAGAAACGAGCTTACGAAGGCCTTATTGACGGAGAGAGGTAACAAGTCCGCCAAGATACTTCTCGAGATTATGGAGCGCCGTGACCGCGAACATTGGGCCGACGGCAAGCAGTCGTCAGTGGAACTGAAACGCGGTGACGAGACTATCACTTTCAAGTTCGAGGAAATGAAGAAATGACGAAACACCCGGTATTCGAGAGAAAGAATAACGAAATAGTATGTCATCTTCTGCCTCACCAATTGAAAGCGAAAAATTCAGAAAAAAGGATAATCGGACTGGTAGGGGGGCGCGGTTGCGGTAAATCCGTTTTCCTGTCGGCGATGGCCTTGCTCGAGATGATACAGGGAGGCAGGATTATCTTGCTCGCCCAGACATACAAGAGTCTCGAACTTACGTTATTCCAGGAAATTATCGACCGGTTTACCGAATGCGGTTTGAAACCGGAAGTAAACTGGTCCAAGATGGTCATAAAGTACGGTAACGGTACATTATTTGGATTTTCTTATGAAAATGTCGACTCGGTACGTGGTCTTTCCGCTATATCCATGTTGATATTCGACGAGCTTTCGTATGCGCCGGAACCGGATTTCCTTTTCAAGACCGTAAACCCGTGCCTTAGAGGATCCTTGAGGAAAACCAGGATATTTTTCGGTACGACGCCGAAGGCGGGCAGTACATGGAACAAGTGGTATAAGGAAAATATGGAAGATCGCGACATATATACAGCGACAATGTACGACAATACGGAACTTACCGAAGACGAGCTCGAGCTGCAGAAAAAGACTATAAAGGATCCGGCCGCCTACCGTCAGGAAATCCTCGGGGAAATTTTCGAGGATACGGTCGAATTCTGCGTGATAAACGAGGACGACTATCCGAAGGAATTCAAGGGCAGGGCCGGGATACGGAGGATGGGAATCGACTGCTCGGGCGCCGGATGCGACTTCAACGTATTTACCGTGGTCGACGACAACGGTATAGTGGAAATCGTAAAGGAACAGGTAGCCGATACTTTCAAGCTCACCAACATAGCGTCCGAACTGGTAAAGAAATATTCTATAGAGGTCGTGAATATAGACAATTCCGGAGGTTTCGGTCAGGGTCTGTACGACATGTTGAAGATAAAGCAGCCGAGATGCACGGTAAACCAGATAAATTTCGGCCAGTCAGCAAAGAACAAGGACGTATACGGCAATTGCCGCGCCGAAATGTATTTCAACCTGGTGGACAGGATAAAGTCCGGTTTCTATGTCGACGACGAGGAAATCAGGAACGAGCTTTCGTATACCTCGTACATAATAACAAATGCAGGCAAGACCATACTCGTGCCGAAAAAGACCATAAAGGAACTGATCGGTCACAGCCCGGACAAGTCCGACTCTTTGGCCTTGGCGTGCTACGAGGTTTCGGATCCTATATACAGGAGCCCGACGGAATCCTTGAATATCGCTATGCGTTTTGTCGGAATATAAATATAATAGGAGGATAAAATGAAATACTCAGATTATATAAAAATACTCGAGGAAAACGAATTGCATATTCACTCGGACAATATCGTGTACAAGCACGGCCAGAAAAACCACAACAGGCCGATATGCAATAACGATATTTTACAGGATCTCGTAATAAAATACCAGGCGGGAGATATTACCGACAAGGAATACGAATTGCTGGGAATCATGATAAACACGATGACCAGGATCGTATTGAACAACAAGAAATTCAGATTTCAAAAAGACGATACCAGGAACGACGTAACGGGCGAGGCCTACCTGACGGTACTTACGGCCTTGAACAAGAAACTGTACGACAAGGACAAAGGGAACGCCTATTCCTATATTTTCCGACTTTGCTATACGGCCGGAATTCATATACTGGAAGCGGAAAACAGGCAAAAAGAAATCGTTTCGTCGTTAGTCGACACTTTCAACGACATGTACGACGCGAATATACAGAAACCCGAATAACTAATTTTGTTTGAATATAAGGGACGATAAGGGCCCGGTAAAAGAGGAATTGAGATGACTACATGGCGTGACGTAATATACGAGGCGGCGAGCAGGAGCAACGTGAACCCCAGGAAGAAGGATCTGCCGGCCGACCAGATGACTACCGGTACGAACCTTTTGAAGGGAATTCTTCAGGAATATTCCAACAGGAAGTACATAACGGCCTACCGCAACGAGGTCGATTTCGAGCCGGTACAGGAATCTTTCCTGGTAGGCGAAGGAACGGACGTTATCGTGGAGGCGCCGAAGCTGCAGGTACCGGAATCTATCCTTTACAGGCTGAACGACTCGGACTGGATGACGATGAATTTCGTCGCTTACGAACAGTTTTACGACGGCCGCAACGGAGACTTTTCCGTTTCTTGGCAGCCGACTGGAGCCCGCCAGTACAAGGTATATTTCAAGCCGCGTTTTCTTGCCGGCCCGCGCAAGTGCAAGATGATTTATACCACGGAAATGGAATTTTCCGATAACGATACGATAAACCTGCCGACACCCTATATCGAGCTGTTGACGAGGGCCTTGGCTTACATGTTTACGGTCGTATACCCGCGTGTCGATACCAACAAGCAGATGACCTTGAAGAACGAGCTTACGGATCTCGAGAACATGCTCGCCGCGGCCAATTCGAGCAACCGGATCATAACGAGGGAAACCGGGGCGAACAGTTCGTTATTGTCCAATTTCCTCGGCGGTACCTTTATTCTGGGATAATTCTATATGGGAAGGAAACACGTAATACAGAATATCGTAGGCCAGACCTCGAAGTACGACTTGGCGAAGGTTTCCAACTCGTATACTTTGAACATGATGGTCGAGACCGTAGACGGTAACGAATCTTTCGTGAACCGTATTATCCGTCCGATACCGGGTCTGAAGAAGATATGCGATATCGAGGGGCGTTGCAGGGGAATGTATACGGTTTCGTCCGGATACAAGGGACAGCCGACTACTTACATGGTATACGGAAAGAAGCTTTACGTATTGACGCCGAACGATACGGCTTTTCCGATTGCTAACCTCGCCGACCTCGACACGGAAGTACATTTTGCCGAAACCGGCAACAGCGAGGGTTTCCACAGTCACCTCGTCATGGTCGACGGTTTCAACTGCTACTCGCTCGACATACAGGTAAACTATTCGATGCAGGCGTCCAGTTTCAAACAGGTGCTGCTGCCTTACCGCGACTACGATACCGGCGAATTCATAAAGCCGACACATATAGCATACCTTTACGGATATATCGTGGTAAACGACGAAGGATCCGATTCTTTCTATATTTCTTATCAATTCCCGTACGAACGTAACGACGACGAAGATAACCTCGACGAGAATATCTTCATGGTCGGGTCGGATGAATGGGGATACAAGGGCCAGTCCGAACAGTCTTATTGGCAACCGGACAATACTACCGCGTTGGTCGCCAACGGTACGAGGCTGTTTACTTTCGGCGAGAAGTCTTACCAGATATTCCAGTATACGAACGACGTGAACGTGCCTTTCAACAGCCCGGATACGGCCGCCTCGCTAATCGGTCTGAGGGCGATAAACTCGCTATGCCAGATCGGCGGGATAATCATATGGCTAGGGTCCGCCGATATCGGTAACGACGGTATATACATGAATACGGGCGGTACGCAGGCCCAGAGAGTTTCTACGGTAGAAATCGAACGCCAGATTTCCAAACTGCCTTACGTAAAGGATGCGAAAGCCCAGATTTGGCAGGATCACCAGCATATATTCTACGTAATCGATTTCCCGTCGGGCGGTTTGACCCTTTGTTATGACCTTACGGAAAAGACGTGGACTGACCGCGCGTCGCTTACGGAAAAGAATGAACTGAAAAACTGGAGATATACTAACGCCACGATGGACCGTAACGGACGAATCCTGCATGCGGCGCAGAACTGTCTGGTATGCGAAACCGAAGAAAAATGGAACGAACACGACGGTACGCCGATCGTAAGGACGAGAAGGGGCGGAATCGTATATTCCGACAATTCCAGTTTCTATATCGACGACATCGAGGTAATTACCAATAACGGCCAGTATGCCGATATCGACTATACCGGCGCGAAGATGAGCATGAGGTTTTCGTCCGACGGCAGTACGTGGTCGGATCAGGAAGTCGTATCTTTGGGCAACACGGGTGATTACGATTACGACTGTGTTTTCTACAGTCTGGGTATGGCGAGATATTTTACGGTCGAATTCTCTTGTTCGGACAACGTGCCTTTCGCCCTTTACGGTATACGTCTGAACACGGACACATGCGCATGGTAACGATATGGAAATAACGACGAGCTATACTAACCACGACGATTTGGCCGACGCCTTGAAGGGCGCGCACGGCAAGGATATTGGACAGGATTATAAGTTTTCGTACCTCGGTACGGTCATTATAGGACAGGGTAAACTGGAAGTTTTGAACAAGAATTGTAAAATAAAACACTACGAATGGCAAGCAATCGGAACCGACCTGTATCTTGCTTTCGTAAAATAAGGAGAAATAGATATGGGTGAAATCATAGGCGGAGCTATAGGGGATATCGGGGGCGCGATTATCGGCGCTTTCAATTCCGAACAGCAGAGGGATTACGAACGCGAAGAAGCCAACAAGGCGGCCGCCAGGAAGAAAGAAGCCGCGACTTTGGCCAAGCAGGCGGCCAACATGGGTTACGACGAGCTCATGGATACGTTGGGACAGTACGAGGGTCAGAGAATTTCCACGTACAGCCCGGATCAGCTGCAGTCCTATATTGATATTGTAAACACATACCAGCCGGGTATTTACGATTTCAAACAGTTCGAATACGACAAGTCTATCGACGACTTCATGAATCCGGAAGCCGAAAAGATCGCCGAACTCGCCGGTCTGAAAACCCAGGCCAGTCTTGCCGGACAGGGTGCGGCCAAGGGAACCGGTGCTTTGGCCAATATGGGTTATTCCAGATGGGAAGCCGCAAACCAGCTTTACAAGGACGCCCAGAACGCGATGACGATGGACCGCCAGCAGGCCTATAAGGAATACGGCGACTATATCGACCGTCAGCAGGCAAACCTCGACAGGCTCAGCAAGGGTACCCTCGAACGCGCCAATCTTCTTGGAGGCTCGATTACGAGCGAGCAGCAGGCCCAGTCAGACTACTGGAATTCCTTGATGAACCTCATGGGCGACAAGACACAGGCCAACATAAACGCCAATTTGGCTATGGCGTAAGGAGAAGACATGATTTACAATTCCAGATATTTACTCGATCCGACTGCCTTGTCCAATATGACGTCCAACGTGAACGCCGACCTGGACAGGGCTATCGAGCGCGAAAGACGCAGACGCGACGAACTGAACAAGTATTTGAACCAGGGTGTAAAGGCTTTTACGGGCGGAACGGGCAGGGCTATCGACGAGGGTCTGAAGATATCCAAAGAAAATACGGAACGCGAAGCCCGTAACAGCTACGTACGTAACATGCTCGAAGGTAACGACCCGGTTTCCAGGGCCGCGGCGGAAGAATATATCCGTACCGGTAACGCCAACCCGATACTTCAGCGTCAGATGCAGCTCGAGACCATGAAGGCCCGCGAAGCCGAAAAGCAGGCGAGGGATATCGAAAATGCACGTAAGCAGGAATATAACCGTATAATCGAACAGACCCAGCTGAAGCCGTCCTATATGGAAGCGGTAAAGAGAATGAACGACGCTATCGACGCCGGTAATTTCGAGGATGCTGAAATATTCAGAAGCCAGGCCAAAGCAATTTCTACGAAGGCGGGTACAGATTGGGGTACGAACCTCGACCAGGTTTCCGAAGCCAGGACCAAGACCAAGAAACTCGCGATGGAAAAACAGGCAGCGGAGGAACGTCTTGCCCGCCAGCAGGCCAATATCGACAGGGAATACGAGGAAAAATCCTATAACGTGAAGAATTGGATTTACGAGAACATTATTCCTGTAGGCAAAATCGAGAAAAAGGAAGACCAGATTGAAATAGCTAACTTTATAAGGAATCCGAGACTCAATTTGACCGACGCCGACCGTAAGGAGCTGCTCGACCGTGTTTATCGTGACGAAACCCAGCAGGAATCTTTGAAGAAAGCCGGCCAGGAAGAAGTGGTAAAGAAAACCGGCGAAAAGGTCGGAAAAGCAATTGACGAGGTGGAGAACAGAGCACAAGCAATGAAATATGTCGGGAAGAAAATAAACAAGCTTCAGTGGGACGTGATACCCGACGAACAGAAGAAATATCTTTCACGTGATGCGCAAGGCAACGTTTCGGAAAAGAAGTAGAGGTAAATATGGCAGGATTATTATCAGATAAATTCAGAATGGCAATAAAGGAAAAAGCGGAAAAGGGTGATTTTGACGATGACAGAATTTCCGATCTTTATGAAGCCGTAGAAGGAATGAACGATGATGATTTCCGTGAATATATGTTTACGAATCGTCAATATTTCAAACAGAACATGCCGGCAGCCGTGGATGAAATAGAAGGTTTCCAGAAGTATATTTCCGAAGAGCCGTCGTGGGGTGTAAAGGACAAAATCGATTATGAAAAGATAACCGGCTCAGCGGATGCTTTGGATAATTTCTTTGACTACGATATGAAAGATTTCGAATATTTCGGCTCGAAAGTCGGAATGAGCGGAAAAGATTTCATGAAGAGGATGGCAGATGACAAAACCGCCTTGGATCGCCGTAGAATAGCACGCGGGGAAGATGCGGGCGGATGGTTTGAATCGCCGACTGCTTTCGTAAAGAACCTCGGCGGTGCATATATGGGAGTATTCAGCCCGCGTACACGTGAAGCAATCGAACGCGGAGAAAGTCCGAAGACAAGAGACTACTTACTTGATATCGGATCCAATGTAGTAGAAGGATTGCCGGTAGGAAATATAGCGAAAGGAAGCAAGGCTATAAACGCTTTGAGCAATTTTATTGTGCCTCTTGCAGAAGAAACAGTCGATTATGCAGCATATGACGTAAATAATCCACGTGGAAATTTTTCCAATGTTGACTGGATGAAGGGCGGCGGAATAAATTTGGCAACACCGCGTTTGCTGAAGAAAATCGGTGCCGAAAACATAGGAGCCACGAAGTCTTTTCTGAATAAAGGTCCGCAAGGTAATGTAAGCGATATACTCGGTAACAAAATCGGCCCGGCTGTTTATTCTAACAGGCAGGCACCGGGTCCGGTCGGTTATGTACTTAGTCCGGTGATCGAATGGGAAAAAGAACAGGACAAAAAGAGAATCCAGCAGAAAAACCGTGAAGCTGCGGAGAAAAAATATAAAGACAAGATTACACGTAAACTGTTAGAAGAAGAACCGGAGGAAGAATAATGGCTTTGGGATATTTACTCGACCCGACGATACAGATACAGGACGACAACGGTTTACCCGCGGTCGGAGCGAAAATCTACGTATACGAAGCCGGTACGACGAATCCGGCGACTACTTACAGGGATTTCGAGAGCCACGCCAATACTTTCCCGGTACTGACCGATACGCTCGGTAACTGTACGGTCATCGCCAACGACGACGTGTATTTCGACCTCGTGGTAACCAAGTCGGACGATACTCTCCTGTTTTCCAAGAAGAATATTTCGGTAAACGCGGGCGCCGGGGTCGTACCGTCTGACATAACGGTTTCTGCCGGATACGGAATCGACGTGACTTACACGCCGCAGTATAATCGGTATACGGTAGGTATCGACAACGACGTATTCCCGTCTGGCGGCCTCTTTACTTACGAGCCGGGCAGGAATATCGTATTTTCCGCCGACGGCAGTACCAGGACTATCCACCTCACGAACGACGTGACTATCGGTAACGCCAAGATGAACATATACGGTTTCAAGTACAACGATACCCAGGTAAACGACAGCGTGAAGGTAGGCTTTTCCGACATGGAATCGTCCGGTTTCAAGGTAACCGATACGTCCGGCAACAGGGCCATAGTCGACACGTCCGACGTGAAGGTATATAACAACGGTACGTGGTATTCCTTGACCGCGGCGATGACCGGCTCGCCACTTTCTGCCGGCGCCAATATCGATATTACCGACAATGTAATTAGCGGTAAAGACTGGTCAAACGATATTATAACAGCGATATCTGGAAAACTCGATACATCGGCGACAGCTAACTGGGATATTTCTGATTATTCTGCCGGCAGGAACGTGGAAATAAATTCCCATGTAATCGACGTGACGGGGCCGAATTTCTATTACGGCGATAATATCGTACCGACCGGAACGAGCGCGGTGAACCACGGTAACACGATTATAGGAGAAGACAATTATGCCCGCCCGGTTTCGGCTATCGGCGTAAACATTATCGGAAGCAGTAACAGTGCAATTCCGACGAGCTCGGTAAATTACGCCTTATTGTTCGGCAAGAATAATGTGGTCAGCGGCTCGAACAACATGGACAACGTATACGCTATCGGGCAGGATCTCAGACTGAACGGCTCGAACCAGATGAAAATCGGTTTCAGCGCGGCTAACCTGACTATCACGCCGTCGTCCGGAATTTCGGCGAATAACGTGTTGTCGGCGACTGATTGTATCGCGACCTCTAACGGCGTGAACTTGAGTTCGTGCTATATGATCGTGAATAACGGTACGGTAGGAACGGCGTCCAATACTATATACATTATATAAAGGTATATTATGTTTTATATAGGCAATAACAGGAAACATCCGGTTATATTCAATACGGGGAACGGTATACATTATAATCCGTGTTTGTTCGTAAAGGACAACGTGTTGATATATCCGTCGTTCATTACCCAGACTTATCCGTTATCGTCCAGTCGGTCTTTCAGTAAGGATTTTGTCGGTTTCGGATGGAACGTACACACGATGGGAGCCTTTTCCACTACAGGATGCTTCGCGTCGATAAAACTGAACGCCAACGACATGCTGCACCCGATGAAGCAATTCAACGGCTGCAACGGCTACGGTTATTATGACGCCAATAACGGTTATCTGTATTTCTATATCGTACCGTCCAATTTCATACGTACCAGCAGGAGATATCTTACTCATGCGACGACATGGGATTGGTATACTGCTATCGGTACTAATAACGGAAACCTTACGGTCGTAAACTCGCCAAGCAATATAGGAAGTCTTTCTTCGAGTACGACCGATACTTTGGAATTACGTTTCGGAAACAGTGGCTACGGTAACGGTGATTACGACGAGGTGAAGGTAGCATATCACGCATATATAAGCTTTTCTATTTCGGACGGCGTACATACTATTGAGGAACTGTACGATAACCAGGAAATATATTGCAGGGCTTATCTGTATACGCCGTTTTATACGGTGAGCAATTACTTGACCGGTCTTACATATCCGAAATACGATTTCGATGACTGGAGAAATCTGCCGGGATATACGCAAAAGCAATTCTATACGGAATTCGACGACGTGGGTCTTTTACATAAAACGGAGGAGGATTTCCCCATGTATGACTCGGATTATGTCGATTTCTACTATAACGGTAACGGATCTTTGAAGAACAGGAGTCTGGTATTCATACCGACGATAAGAATCGGTTTGAATCTTTCTAAATTTTCTTATCACGACGCCGTTATATCTATGATCTATACGGATCAGATTTTAGTCAAGGCGGCAGCCAACAGCGGACGTCTGGATTAGGAAGAAATATGGAAAATATAATTTCTACAGATATAACGGTATACAAATCGCCGACATAAAGGGGGACGACATGGCGGAGACAATAGCACAGATTATTCCTTACGTACCGCAGGCGGCTTGGCCGGTAATACTGGTCGTAGGGCTTTATCTTTACATAAACAAGCAGAGGAAGGATACCAAGAACGAGAGGGATACCGACAGCCTTTCTATCCACGACACCTTGATAAGACACGGTTTCCAGATACAGGCCTTGAAGGACGCCGATACGCATAAATCTGACGTACTGGACGACCTGCGTACACAGATTTCGACGATGAACGTGGAAATAGCGAAACTCTCGGTTTCTATCGACAACCTTACGAAACTTCTGGAAAAGAAATAAATATAAAGAGGTAAAATATGAAAATCAACGGAGAACCGGGAAAAGTCTTGTCTACGAGCCCGGAACACAAACAGTGGAACTGCGGTATGAGTATATTCAAGCCGGGTGTGGTATATTGGGAAGAAAATCCGGAAGGTCGAGTTATAATCGACGGCAAGAGATGCAAGATACTTTCCAAAACTGAATACGACAAGAATTATGTCCTCATCGGCGGAAAAAATTACAAGACTGTGAAGATAGGGAACCTGGTATGGCTCGCAGAAAATCTTGCATATATTTGGGAAGGCCTTACACGCGATAGTGCGTCCAATGGTGATACCCCGGTATATATAGAAACTGCGTTTGATGAAGGCGGACTATTTTACAACGAAATCGCTTTGGATTATCTGATAAATCATCCCGAGCTTTTACCCGACGGATGGCGCGTGCCGACACGCAGAGAATTCGAATCGATTATTTCATCGACCGGATTGACGACTGACCCCAAAACACTCGTCGTGCCGAACAATTATATACAGGAAGGTTTCCCACTTGACTTCGACGGAACCAACGAGTACGGCTTCAACGGACTGCCTTTGGGAAGCTATGTAGGTTCGAGCCTGAATTACAATTCCGTAGCTGCATGGTGGAGCAGCACGAAGGTAACACCCGGCAATCCCGAATCGTATTATTATCTGTTGCGTATAATATCAAGCGGGTTTGCCTATCCCGCCTATACGTGGTCGAACCGATACAATATCCGTCTCGTAAAGGACGCATAAGGGAATGTCGACTTTCATATTTTTATCTATTCTGATATTCCTGGGTAAAATTCTATTCGACGAGGACGACTGGAAAAGTTTATGAACGTAGATAATCTTGTAGATGAACTTTACGGTGAAATGCTGAAGAGGTGCGGTATAATGGAAGAAGAGGAAGAAACGGAAGAGGAAGAAGAAACCGGTCAGGAAACCTATATAGGCGACCTGAACGTTTTCGACGACAAGCCGGAAGCTTACGGCAAGGGAATCGGTTTCGAACGCATAAGGCGTATAACGGGCTATTTAGTAGGCGACGTGAACCGGTGGAACAACGGCAAGAAGGCCGAACTGAAGGACAGGAAGAAACATGAATTTTTATCTGCTAAGACACGACAATTCGAATAGTAAATGGAAGAAAACCAAAACATATTACGAACTGGTACAGGACATACGGGTAATATTTTCCGACAGGGAAAACAACATATACGACCTGAAACTGAAAAAGGGCTTCAGGACCGACGGCCTTACTATCCCGAAACCCTTTACGTGGTTTCTCGACAGGTGGGACGACAAGAACGCCGTTTATAATTTGGCAGGTATAGTACATGACGCCTTATACTGCATAGCGGGAAAAAACGAGCGCGGGCTGAACCTCACGAGGGAAGAATGTGACGACGTATTCAGGGGAATCCTCAGGGACTCGGGTATATCGCGTTTCAAGGCCGGCGTGGCGGACAAATGTATAGAGTATTTCGCGAAAAGTCACTTCGATACCGACGAATACGACAACTATCACTTCATAATTTTCAGATAACTAATTTTGTTTGAATACAAGGGACGACAGATATGGGCGAATCCGATAATATTATAGAAAAAGTACAGAAGTTTTTGACTAAAAGTTCGAACAAGTACTCGGCGGAAGTAAACAAGCAGATCGCCGACCTGGACGCTTTCAACGGCAATTTCTGGACGGACAACGTGAAGAAGGAATACAAGAGGGCCAACAAACGCCGTCTTTGTCTACATTTTTCCGACTGGTCCGTACTCGCCAACGCGATCGGCTCGCCTTACGGCAACAGCCCGTGGCACACGCAGCTTTTGCAGCGGATCGGCGTGAACAACGACATACAGGAAACTATAAACAACATAGAACAGGACAGCGAATCCAAGTTCGAGCAGAAAAAGGCTTTCGACCGCGGCGTCATCGCCGGAGCCGGCTATATTGTCGTGACTACCGATACGGACGAACTTACCGGCGAGCCGAAAATCGTGCTCGAATTCGTGAACCGCCAGGGCAGCGTGGCTTTGGACCCGAACGTGGTAAAAGTCGACGCGAGCGACGCCGAAGAGGGAGCTATCGTGAACTACATGGCTATCAACAAGGCCAAGCGTCTTTTCGGCGACGACATCCTGCCTTTCGATTACCCGCGTGCCTTGCCCAAGCTGAATTTCGCCTCGATTGACCAATGGCCGAACATAGAAGACAAGGTGCAGGTAGTTTCTTATTATTGCAAGAATTCCGACGGTTTCGTCGACTATTACCAGATATGCGGCAACAAGGTCGTGAAGAACCTGGTATTGCCGATACGTTTTATTCCGATTGTCCGTTTCGCCGGATACGAACAGTACAATAACGGCGATACCAGATATACCGGTATAGTTTCGAAGACCTGGACTTTACAGGCCGGTCTGAACATGGCCTATTCTACCCTCATCGAAAGGGCCAACAGGAGCATAAAGGCCAACCTCATTATTTCAACGAAGGCCGCGGAAAATCTCGATCCTTATTACGAAAAGAAGGAAGACGAAGACGGCTCGATGATCATGTTCAACGAGGGATGCACGCCCCCGACACCGCTAACCGAACAATTCCAGACCGCGGATCTTCAGAATATCATACAGACTTCAAGGGAAGCTATCGCGGACGTCATCGGTATCCCTCTTGCCGGTATTCTCGGCGGCGACGAAAAGACGGCGACGGAAATACTCATCCAGCAGAACAACAAGGAATCGAACGTAGGTATCTTTTACGATAACGCATACAAGGCTTGCCGTACGATTTCCAGGATTATAATTGAACTTCTGAATAACGGCAACGATATACGTTTCGACCTCGAGAACGGGCCGGCCGTAATTACGAACAACATGAAGCGCAGGCAGGAACTGGGAATCATCGCCGGTCTCATGCCCGCGGAAATGCAGCCTCTCGTCGCCGTACATATGTGCGATACTATCGAATCGGATTACGTGAAGTCCATCAAGAACGATATCATCGCCAACCTCGACTCCAATATCAAGCTTACTACGCAGGCCCAGGATCCGGTCGCTATCCACCAGATGAAACAGATGCAGGGTATAATCGACCAGTCCATGCAGCAGCTCGAATTCGTGAAGACCGAAAACGACCAGCTCAAGCAGCAGGTCGCCTCGCTTTCCCTCGCCTTGCAGAACCAGAAGGAACGCAACATGGTCGATTTGGCCAAGCACGCCGACAACATGGAAGTAAAGCAGGCCGAACTCGAACTCAAGGCCCAGCAGCAGGGTGTCGATATCCAGCTCGATATCGCCGACAAGCAGAGCGAGCTCGCCAAGGAAGCAGTGGAAATAGAAAACAAGAAAATCGACTTGGTAAAGGAATTTATCTGATGCAATTCAATTTGGGAAACTGGTCAAAGAACATGTTGCTCGACTGGTCTAACCGTGACGCGGCTTACAGGCAGTCCGAAGAGGAACACGAGGAAGCTTTACGGCAGTATCTAACACCGGATATGACCACCGACGAGCTCGTGAACGCGATGGCCGAAGGTATGGCAGCCGAAGAGGAAATACCGGAATATTGGCTCGACGATTTCCCGCGGGAAGACTTCTCGCCGGGCTCGTCCTGGATACGTCAGCTCGATTACTATCCCGAAGGCAATATGGCCGTCATGACGACCGACCGCGGTGACCAGTATGCATACCCCATGGACAGCGATACTATGGGAGACTGGGTAACCGACCGGAACGGAATCGGCGAATACTACAACAACATCATAAAGTACAGGAACTGATATGAGAAATTTCGGAAATAACTATTCTTGGCTCGATACCGAAGGCAGACCTCTCGTCGGCCGCGTGACTTTCTACAAACTATATACGACGGAACCGGAACTGATTACCGATTATTCCGGTACGGCTTTGCCAAACCCGATTTTTACAAACGCTATCGGCCAGACGGTCCAGCAGGTTTTCCTCCAGGACGGCAAGGACTATACCGTCGTTTTCGAAAAATACGTAGGCGAAGCCGACATGACGCAGGATCCCGATAATTGGCTTTTCCAGTATTCGTCCGACAACGTATACGAGGACTACAAGGCCCAGTTCGAGACCGGTTTCATCCCGGTCATATCCACGGTTGCCGATTTACGTGTCGTAAACCCGTCCGACGTACCGGTCGCGCCCAATTCCGACAATAAATTCATACAGCTGTTCGGATATTATGACGCCGGTGACAAGCCGCCGGTATATTACATATACGACGCCGAATCGACAGCCAGCATAGATAACGGATCCGTAATCGGGTCTACTTATGGCGGAAGATGGCTTCTGATAAACAACATGGACGACATGGACGTGCGTCACTTCGGTATTTTCGGAACACAAACCGTCGAAACGTCTTCTACTATACCCGAAACGATACAGATCGCCTCCGATTACGTAAGGGACAGGGGTCAGGCCTTATATTTCCCGTGCATAGACGGCGAACTTACGTGGTACCCGGTACGCTATAATAACTTCGCAGGTAAGTTCGATAAAAATACCAGAATTTATTGCTACAGTACGGGCGTAAGCCGCATAACCTTGCCGGAAAAGACGAACCTGGTCATGTGGGGCGACAATACGTACAACGGGACCGTCTATTGCTATTGTGACGAGGGATATTCGTCCTATATCGACAAGGACAACTCGGTAGGCAAGTATATCATCCCGCAAAGAAATATGACTTTCGATAACGAACTCTATACGTCCGGCTCGGTCAGGGGAAGCGAGAGCTCGCCAACTATCGACAACGTGAACGTGTACGCCACGGGGCCGGTGCGCAATATGGTTTTCAGGAACTGTATTTTCCTGCTTACCGGCCGGCTCGATACAGGCAACGACTTTACTTCGTGCGAACTGAAATACGACTATTTCGCTAACCCGGCTGATATTCTTGCATATAACAGCTTTACGGACTGTACCGTATTACCCCAATACTGGAAGCAGGACATGAACATATGGTACAATATAGAACGCAAAATGGGTATCGCCGATATCGATTTCCAGGGCGTAAGCGGGTACCGCGAGCCTTATGACGTATTGATACATGACCAGACAACCGGTAATATTCCGATTACTATCCGTAATGCGTCATTTTATCGTTTCTGGTTTGAAACTGCTAAAAAAGCCATAAATTTCAAAAACTGTACGGTGATAAATTTAGAATCCGACAAAATAAATGACATCACTAGGCTATTCCTCGACAATTCGTCGGTTTTGATATACGGCGACTCTTTCCCGGTTTCTACCAAAACGGGCGATAACGGCCCGTATAATCTTGAGGAAATGTCAATCGAGAACGGAAGTACGTTATCGTATACCGACGGCGCGTCTGTTTCTTGTGTCGTCAATACTACATATACCGTAAAGAATG
>Ga0265301_10001585_pt1 | contig 29164 bp, 31 predicted proteins | sample AusTroGonzalo_MG_2_FD_193488 | JGI IMG/M metagenome (GOLD analysis project Ga0265301, IMG submission 193488) | Bovine rumen microbial communities from tropical cattle in Woodstock, Queensland, Australia - Gonzalo_04 | ecosystem: Host-associated > Mammals > Digestive system > Stomach > Rumen ... | reverse complement strand
AACCATCTTGCTGCTTCGTCAGATGTTAATGCCATCCATTCAGACGGAGGAACGTGCTGCACGTATGCGCCGAGTAAATCGACGAGTGCGTCACGAGTGATTCCCATTGCATCAGCAAAAGCTTGTAACTCTGCAGAATCCCATGTGAGCGTGCCGGTTTCTGCATTAAAGTTTGCGATTGCTTCAGGAACTCTCTCGTTAATATCCATCAGGAAATTGTACATTCCTTGATCGGCATCGTCGAAATATCGTCTGAGATTTTCGATCATTGCAATCTGATCATCGATGGATTTATTAATATCTACACCGAAGTAATCTGCGAGTGCACGATAGTGTTTACCGCCCCAGTTCTCGCCTTCTACTTCTTCAATGAGTTTATCAAAATAATCTACTCGTTTTTCAAGACCAGTATCGTAATCCTCGCCCTTGAGTATTTCGTCAAGTCTTGACACGGCATCTGAAGTTCCGTTTGCTACTTCTTCGATACCCTGTAAGCCTTTTGCAAATGTCACCGCTCCGGCAGCGGCCGTTTCGGCACTTATATAAAAGTCTTCAAATCCTGATGATATCGCAAGATAATCATCAACAGCGCTGGCGGCCATTTCAAGCCTTGTAGCGGTATCGTCTATTCCACTGGCAAACTGATGATTTTTAGAAGTTGTATTTATTAACTCTTCTCTATATTTTTCGAATTCGTCTCTCGTCTTTGGAACTGCTTTTCCAATCTTTAGAAGAGATTCATATACGATAGAGTTATTTAATTTATTAAGACTATCCGCATATTCTCCGGCAGCAGCTGACATTATATCGAAGTAACTCATGAAGAAGTTGAGTTCGTTCTGATCTGCCATAGGATCGCTAGCCATCTCTGCAATTTTCGATCTTATAGCATCCATATTCGCTAAGAAGAAGTCCACATCTGTCCCAAACTGCGTCCTGCTTCCAAACATATCCTCTAAGTAGTCGGATAAGAAGTACGAATATTGTGTATATAATTTTCCGATACCTTTACCAATATCGCTTTGTGCAAGAGTTTTCTGTGCCTCAACTCCTGCCTTCTGTGTGGCAATTTCTAATGCTAACTGCTGTAGAGTTGCTTGCTTTACTGCCTCGCTGTATGATCCATATTTGGCTATTAAATCAGATAAGCCCTCACTTGTTAACCCAAGCGCGCTTTTTAAATCCTGCTGCGCAGCAGCCATTTCTTCTGACGATGCAGCGCTATCCGCGGACACGTCAATATATTTCTGATATGATTCCGATATCTTTGAAACCTTATCTCCAGCCTCGCTGCCAGCATTTGCTAAATCTTTTAGATGCTCTTTATACTTCTTAACAGCTGAGCTGATGGCTCCGATAACCACCGATATAACAGTTGCTATTAAACCAATAATACCAAGCGCGGATTGCGCGGTTAATGCACCCGCTGCGAAGTCTTTAAAAAACTTTACTACTGTGGAGGCAAGTGATTTTACACTAGATATTAATTTGGTTATTGCTGTCGCAATTGCTTCCTTTTTCATTACAACAATGTATGTCGCAATTGCAATAAGGATAGTCCTGAGACCACCAAGCACTCCAATAAATTTAACAACAGCTGTTACAGCCTTCAGGATATTCTTTGCTAAATCAATAAAGAACTTGGCTGCATCTGATGACAAAAGCGACTGACTCATGTCAACAAACGCATTCTTGAGCTGTTGCGTGTGAGCCTTAATGCTATCTAAGTAAACATCGTTTGCCTTTGCAAGAGCTCCTTCGCTCTCGGCCATTTTTGTCATCGCGCCAGACGCCTCATTGAAATTACTCATGAGTGATATAAATACGTTTTGCTGACGCGTACCAGATAATGTTTTAGCTAACGCCGCTTGCTCATTCTTGCTGAGCGTATCCCACATCTGGGATAAATCATATAATATGTCGTAAGTGTTTCTTAATTCTCCGTTGCTATCCGTTAATGAAACACTATACTTCGTTAATGCTTGAACAATTTCGTCGTACTCGACCTCGGTCATTGTTTCGCCAAGATCATCTAATTCAGTACCTACGTTTCTTATTCTTGCCGCAATTGTTCTTAAGCCAGTAGAAGATTTGGATATATTCTGAATGGTTGTATTTGCAGCTGTAAGCAATGCAATAGATTGGTCAAAATTTCCTTCGGTAGCAACAGCCAACATTGAGCCGGCATTGTTCATACCCTCGGCAAGTTCCTTGACGCTGATAGGGAAGTTGTTACCAACGGTCACAAGCCTATCCATGATAGACTCTAGTTCTTCGACGTTAAATCCGTATGCCTTGACTATTGCCGTCATTGCAGCAGTTGCTGACTGCTCATCGATATCACCGACGTTCTCCAACATCTGCGTATATTCCGCAAGTCTTGAAGATTCTTCTAGTGTATAACCAAGTCTTGAGAACGTTGTGGTGGAGTTGATAAGGTCGGTGATAGAACCGGCCGTCCTATCCGCAACTGTTGATATGTCGTTTGCGTATTTTTGTAAAGCCTCATCGGTTGCCTGTGTAACGATTTTGAGCTGCGTCATTGCAGTATCTACTTCCGTTACAGCGTTTACAACCGGCTTTATGACCATTGCAACCATTCTAAACGCACGTACTATGGATGATATAGTAGTAAGGTGCATCTTGAACTTCTGCAACTTATCGCTAAACGAGTTAGCATATTTGCCAGCATCCTTTGCAGAATCTATATATGCGGCGTTTTGCCCAACAATTTCTGCTAATTTGCTTTTATACTCATCGGCACTAATGCTTCCCTCTTTATATCCAGTAATTAAATCTTTTAATGCGGCGAGGTTACTCCTCAATCCTCCTGCTTCGTCAGACCCTGCAGGCAAATTAGCGAGAGCGTTTCTAGCCTTATTGAGTTCTGTATATCCTCTCGTTGTAAGCTTTGCTTGCTGCTCAATCGCCTTTAATCTTGCAAGCTCGTCATCATTACTACCAGACCCAGAACCAGATGAAGATTTACTTCCAGTAGAACCTACGTTTGACGTACCTTGTCCTTTTAAGGCCTTGTCTAACTGTCTACGTAAATAGTTTTCGTCGATATTGACCTTAAGCCCAACCTTTACGCTATTGCTTGCAGCGTTGATTGCGTTCTTAACGTTCTGATTAAATGTATTTTGGTTGATACCGACATTTATTTTAACTGTCTTCTGATTTCCGGCCTTGCTCGTAAATGCATTTTGAATACTTTCAGTAAACGCCTTTGTATCAGCGACAGCCTTTATAACAACCTTTTCTTTCTTGGCATTATTTATTTCGGCTTGTATACTCTTTGTTAACGCCCCTTTTTCAAGAGCAACAGAAAGTGTAATATCTGCCATTGATTCACCACCGTCCTTACATAAAAAGACGGATGACACCGTCTATATACTGTGTATTATGTGCCTGGATGATAATTAGGACTCACTTGCACATCGACCTTGCAGCCTGGATAAGTTGATTCGACGTAGTTTTTAAATCTTTCAATAGCGCGACCAATAAAGTGCGCGCCACGCTTGGATCTCGGATAGATCACAAGCTCTCTTCCGTGCCATATTCCACGGATAGGTCTGTTTGGATCGACGTTGTTAGATGCGTATCCATTATTAAATAATGCAATCAAATCGTTTACTTGCTTGCTCGGTGACAATGAAACCAATGTCTTATCACCGGTAAAATCAAAATATATCTTAAACTCAACACCGACGTTTGAATTGTCATAATACGTAGTGATAGTAGAGCCAATGCTCTTTAGCGGCACTTCAAGTGCTCGCTCTGCCTCTCCATTTGTCATGAGAGGGTTATCAAGGATTTCCGCCTCCATATATGTTGGGAGCATATATTCCATCATTTCTACGTCTTCCTTGACAGCCCTCTTAATATTTTTCGCAGCGGCAGCAGCTACCTTTGCACTAATGCTATTCCAATCAACTCTGCCGCTCATTCTTTACCTGCTGAATGGCGAGTTGCTGAAGAGCGTTGTCTTGAGACATCATAGTAAGAATATTCACAAGCTCGTCGAACTTCTTCTTATTCTCATCTGAAGACAGCTCTTCAAGAGCCGGCATAACATCACCGATCACGCCATTGACTTTTGAAATGTCGCTCATGACGCCAGCAACGTTGGTCTGATTGATATATTCGATCTTTGATTTGATTGCTTCGTTTATAAAATAAAACTGTTCCATATCAATATGGTCTTTAATCACATCGATGATATCCGACTTTGTAATAAAGTCGTCAGGATGAAATGAAGTATCGATAGACTCGTTGTCAACGTCCGCTTCCGTAGTCTCCTCTATGAGGCTGATGTTTGTGTAATAAGAAATCATGCAGAACTTAATTGCATAATCCATCAGCTCCGGCATGAATGTTAGAACGTCATCGCCTTGGTAGCAGTTATCAATTACATCAGCAACAAAGTTAATGACCTCATATAAAGCCAGTCGCTTCTTTATTGTGATCTCCTGCCCAAGCCAATCGACGGTCTCCTCATCATCACATCTTGCATTAACATCCTTTGCAAAATCTAAAAATGAAATAATAGTTTTGTCCTTATCCATAAGTTCCTCCTTAGTCCTTTTTCTCCTTGTATTTGTTGCATACGCCGTCGCATATTTCTTCTTGTATACGGCCTTCTTCTGCTTTGCGTAATACGCTACAATTCCGTTTATATCGTGAGCAATTTTTGCATGTTTCCACGAAAGCATCCAATGCGTCTTGTGACTCAAATATTCCGATATAATCGGTGGGGTAGATATGTATCTCTACCCGTGGGTTCAGCGGATCATAATAAATAGCATTTACCCGCTCGCACACCACGTTGTCGTCTCTCCAGACTAATTGCGTATCAGTAATAGCGTCTAATAATACCTTCCAATAGTTATTCGCATCCATGTCTAATCTTGGCATATAGAAAACGCCGTCGACATAGAAATGCCTCCTGCCGTCATGCACGTAGTCGAACCCCTGCTTCTCAACTTCTGATTCAACATACTTGCTAAATGATTTCCGGTAATCCACAACTTCCTTTGGTTTGTATGAAACGGCAAGGGGCTTTCCCTTTTTAATAATTGCTCTATATGACAGATAATGATTTACAGAAGGTGGGATGCTTGATGTCAAAAATAATTCGTCCATAAATCCTTCCCTAAAAAAAAGCTGTGCCGGAAAGGGGCACAGCTTTATTACTATATCAAAATCAATTATTCCTTGATTTTATCTTCTGTATTTTTATCCCCTTTAAGATCCCGTTTATCTTCTTTCTTTCCATCTGCCTTAACAGGCTTCTTCTCTTCTTTCTTTTCTTCTTCCGGAAGCTCGCCGCGAGCGATTGCTACCTCTTTAAAATACTGAGTTGCATGCTCAATGCAGCATCCAACGTCCTGCCATCTATTTTCACTGCCGGCAGCTTCTGTGCGGCAGTATGGATATTCTTTTCCGCATATCTTACAAATGCGAGTTGCTTGTTCCACTACCTTGTCCTCCTCATTTAATGTATTATGTAATGGGAGCGACATACGCCGCTCCCATTACAAATTAATGCTGTTCGGCTATTAAGCAACTGCTGTGTCAGCAGTGTTTGCTCCGAAAATTGTAATTTCGAACAACGCATCTGATCCAGTACATGCACCGGCCAGAGATGTTGCCTCGAATGAATGAACTGCCTGGTTATCGCCAAGATCCCATGAGAATTCGCCACTGAAGTCAGCCTTCGGGACGCGAATCTGCACACGGAATACGTTTGCGCACTTATCCTCAGCAAGGCAGTCGATGATAAGTTCACATTTGTCAGAGAATTTATCACTCTTATTTACGAGCTTATCTGCAGTAATATTTCTCCAGTAAACAACAAAAATCTCAGACCCATCAGCGATGTCGCCAGAATAGAAAGTTAATGCTTTTGTTCCAGGAGCGTATGCGAACTTTCCTGCAGCAGAAGCAGTAGATGCCTGAGTTAATTCAGTACCAAGTGTACCATCAGAGCTCTTTTTATACAGCTCGACGATTTCTGCACCAGCAGTACCAATGGCTTTGTATGTTGTCGTAGCGGCATTGCTCGTTACTGTAAGGGTCTCTTTCCAAAGGATCTTTGTAGCTCCATTTGTAAAAGAGGAGCCTGTCTGAGTCTCAAGAAGACCGGCAGAAAGAAGTCCGTTTGTGCCGGAGATGGTAATCATCTTATTTCTCTTCAGAGTAGTAATTCTACGACCCTGCTTACCAGTAATTTCTGTTACGTCCTGAGACTGAGCAATAGAAGCAGACTGCAGTTCGTCCAGAGTCCATTTATAAGCGCCAGTGGTTACATTAAAGGCAGAAATAGTCTCTAAGCTTGTAATTGCAAGATCAGCAATATTTACCATGTATATTTCCTCCTATTATTATTTATGAGTCAGCCAGTTCAGCTCGTCCTGCTTTAAGTCTTTTACACTTACAGTGCCTGAATAAACACCATGCATCTTATTCAGGTAGTCGACCTTCTTAACGATCTGAATAACAGACTCGTTGAATTGAAATATAGATAACGCCATGGTTTCATCGAAGTTGTATTTAAACTGTTCGGTGTTTACCATAGCGATTATTAATGGTTCGAGTTGTGAGTCATAGCCCTTGCGACGCTGCCGTTTAAGCTTTGCTCTAGCTCGCTCTATAAGGAATAATTTTGCCTCTTCATTGCCGGCCTTTTTATTATTCCGTTCAAGGTGGTGTATTTTTCGAAGAGCCTTTGCTATCTCAAAAAAGATAGCCTTATCAATGATTATTCCATTTTGTCTGTCCAATAAAACGATCGTCTGATTATCTTCATTGATTGCAGGCTCGAATCCAGACAGATCGAGATCTCCAAATATTAAACTGGTATCCTGCATTCTGATCGTCTGAAACGTGATCAAGAATAACTCATAGTCATCAATCTTAGTAAAATCGATGCCTATGTCATCTAGCTGCACCATCATATCGAATGGCGTAGCGACTAACGAAGATACGATTCCGTAGTATTGTTCTTCGTTGTCCAATATCTCTTTAACTGTCGGGATCTTTATTTCGATGTAGTCATTAATCGGAATCGACTTTTCAAAAATAAGACTCTTCACTGATTAATGTTACCTGCGTTTAGTAGGTATTTCCTTCTTTGGGTCAAATGTCTTGTTGAAGTCATTAGCCTCATATGCAAGCACTTTACCGGTATAATCAGATACCACTCCGAATCTATGAACCGATTGTAGTTCTAATTTACCTAAACCATACATGAAACTTCCGTTGATCTTCTTATCAATTAAATGACAAAGCTTGTCAGTCCTGACACCACCTTCGTCAAGACGTAGCAAATCTTTATGAACAAAGACCCATATATATAAAGTTGGAGAGTAAATAAGTGAGCTTGGTACTTTCCGAATATCTACGTCGCAGCAGACATACACGCGTCCTCGCTCCAATGTGTCCGGATAGAACTCGACAGGCATGACTTGATCCCACACAAGTGACTGCGCATCTTCTAAAGGGACATCCTTATTAATTAATGTAACAATCTCTGGATCTGTTAACATGTCTTCCATCAATTGATTTTTATAAAAAAAGAATTCATCAAGATGCATTTACAGCCATACCTTCTTCCCATTATCTCCGGCACCCGATCCGGCATTATTTTCACTGTTATCGTTTGATCCAGCATTATTCTCGCCGTTATCGTTGCCCTCGTTGTTGTTTTCTCCGGCGCCATTTCCGCTCTCATTATTCTCCTCTTCATCAACACCATGAACACCGTCAGGGAAGAACATATAATAATCTGCAATCCCTAATTCCATGTTGTCGAATGGCGTGGAGTTCGACTCCGAGAGAACGTATTTGAATACACCCCTGCCATTGTATGTATGTCCAACCTTTAAAGGTTTTGACAAGTCAAATGACAGATAATAATCAGAGCCTGTATCATCCACAAGAAAACGGCTCTTACGATTAAATTTAACAGTGTACTCGTTTCTCGTAATCGTCATTGCGATTCTGGCATCCCCTCGTGTTACCACGAAGTTTCTATCTTCAAGTTCACCGGTCATGTACTTGGTACCATCCTCGATCTGGCACCATTGTTCTCTGATCTCCGGCCCATTAGCGCCGGGGTGAACCCACCTTAATAAATAGTTGCACTGAATTGCTTTTGCTCTCGTATATACTTCTCTGTTAGCGTCCTTCTCATAAACTATCCAGTAGTTATCAGCCCAAAAGAAAATTGAGCCGAGTATGATATCCTGATCAGGAAGAGAGTATACATACTTCTCGTTAAGGTTATCAGAGTTGATGATAGCGACATCCTGTTTAACAGAATTATCCTCTTCATCTCCCTCATTGTTAATCCAAGTAGTAATGAAACCATCTTCATAAACGCTAATAGGATGAAACGACAAACTGTCTCGAAGCATATGAGAGACTCGGAGCTTTTCTCTCGTCAGAGTATCACCTCTGACGTTTTGCCCTCTTACTAAGACACGACTTTCATATGTGTCCCATATACCACCCATCAGATCACCTCTCTCTCGTTAAGCTCGAAGCGCGAATGCATCTTCTTGCACAGAGAAATTGCGTGAAATACTTCACGCCGAATCACCTTGTAGTGCTCATCCGACTCCCCAACGTTATCAGACAACCACTTGAAGATTGATAACAACGATAAGTATGAAGGGTCTTCGCCAATGGATGGAAGTAGGCTTTGGAATCCAGTCAATTCAACACCTAAGCTTTCCATATAGGTTGTGATGGACTCTTCTCGATTTTCGATGATTGGTAAAATCTTAAATATCTTGTTGACCAGCGTGTCAAAATATTTTGCTACCAGAGCCTCATCAACAGAAATGCCGACCGTGCTAGCAATCATGTAATATGATAACTCCCCAGGTCGCCATGATTGAAACTATACTCGCGCATCATTTGAGTAAAATCTCTTTGAGATTTCTGATAAGTCGCACGAACCTGTTTCTGTAACTCCGCTGGCGAGTATACAGTAAAGTCACGAGTATTAAGAACGTTATTCAGTATTTGCTGCTTATACAGGTATGGCTTGAGCCACTGAACCACCATGCCTTCAGAGATAATATCCACGATTTCGTCTAAGTCTTTGCCATCAACCTCTAAACTAAACTCTCTGTTGGTATCGTCTTCAGTCGAACTGAAGTCATAATTGCACATGCGGCTAAAATTACTGAGTGCTCGTTTCATAAAACCATCAACGATGGCAACTTGATCCTCCTGGTCAAGTTGCAGAATGTCAAACTCGGTGATTTTTGATAAGAAGGCTTCTGCGAATAAATCATATGAAACACTCATAGACGTGCCTCCTTCTAACGTTCAATTAAAGAAATCCCTAAACCTTCTTCTAATGCACTAACTGTCTTCATCGAATCGATTTTGCCTTCTTCGAATAACTGTCTTACGAGATAAGTAACAGTTTTACGCTGCCCCTCACCAAGTGAGGCGCAGATCTTTTTAATCTCAGATGGCGTCTTGCTTGTGAAGTCCTGGAGATCGTCTATGCTCAAAGCGTTCTCATAATACTTGGTCACTCCGAGATACGGGATGACCCAAGAATACTCATCGTCGAACATAAACCAGTTGTCTTCGAAAAATCTTTTCTGTGATCCTTTTGCCGATCTGAGTTCTTTGATATCCATCTCAGCCTCATCGCCAAGAGCATCCCATACATACTTTTCGCCAGTTTTAGTGCTTACATATATCAGCCTCCCGTTGAATCCGTTCCGTACCATTATGATCTGGTTCGGATCAACGTTTTCTGGTATATCTGCAAATTTATTTTTAGGAACCACTTTTGATTTTGTGTTTGCCATTATATTCTCCTTTTATCCACGAGGGCGGGTCACAGGCCCGCCCTCAAATTATTAAATGCTAATTAAGAAAACTCGTATCTGCCGATACCAGAGTTGCCAGCCATAGCGATAGCTGCGCCCCACTCTTCAGCAACGAAGTATTCCTGAGTCAGATCCATGTTGTTAGCCGGATCGTTCGGGATGATGATCGGATCGCCTTTGTAGACAAACTTAATCGGCTTGCTGTCGCCAGCAACCAAAGTAAGCATCTTGTCACTGAATGCGAGTGCCGTTCCACCAACAACATGACGCTGCGGGATGCAGATCGTCGGAGATCCATAGAATCTACCAATGAAGCCGTCGTTGTACAGAGCGTTCTTAACCGGATCAAATGTCAGGCCAGAAGTAGCCAGAGGACGCAGAGCGGCTTTTGTACCGATAATTGTAACCGGCTTGCCACCAGCAGCAGCCTCAACATGCTCGATCATGGTCAACAGATCGCTGTCGGAGTAAGAACCAGCAGAAGCGGTGTAGTAAACTGATCCGCCAAGTTCTGTAGTTGCGGTTGTCCAGATATCATAGATCTCGGACATGATCTCGTTCTGGATAGAACGATCAACTTTGTCGATCAGATCGTTGAAGTCAACACGACCAGCCAGGATTCTAGCCAGTTCTTCGTAGATGCGAACACCGTGTACGTTCATCGGAACGGTAACGTCTTTCACATCAGCGATTCTCTGGCGTCTGATACCCTGAGTACCTTTTGCGATCTTGTCAACGAAGAACAGATCAGAACTCTCTACATGGAAGATCTGATCATCGCCTTCTGCGATGTTTCTAAATTCAACGATTGCTTTGAACAGATCGTTGTTCTCCAGTCCCTGAGGAACTGTGCTTCTAAGGATAGCTTCTACAAGTGCGAACACGCCATTGCATTTGCCATCGCGAAGTGCTCTATAGTCGAGCTTTGTGCTTCCGCCATTAGCCTCAATAAGAGCCTGGCGGAGAGTATCCTGTGCTTCATCCATGGAATATTTCTGAATAGTTCCGTTATGAGCATCAAGAGCTAATTTAACGAGTTTTTCGAGTTCGTTCATATTCGTCTACCACCTTTCTCTTATTATGCTGTAACTTCGATAACGAAGTACTTGAAGGAACCAACGGTTTCGATCTGAATGATCTTGCCGATTGTCGTAGAGCCAGAAGTTGCGCTTGACACAACCTTCAGTGTGTAGCCAACCATCAGCTCAACCAGGTCTCCAACTGCTGTTCCGTCACCAACACCACTCAGAGCGTCAGCTGTAACAGAGAAGATATCACCTTTGTGCAGACGATATCCACGAGCAACAGAGTCCTTTTTGTTATAAAATGCGTCGAGTGCGTACTCGAGCGGATTGGAATTGACTTCCGGAGTTGCGATCAGAACAACATCGCCGAAATCGGAGTTAACTGCCGGTTTTGCAATGTTATAGATTTCACGCTCTTTGCCAGTGCCCTTAGTCTTAAGGCCATTAAGGATTGCAACACAGCCATTGTCAATGCCGTCATTTTCTGTGATTGCCACAGACACCATGCCGGTTCTTACGTCAGTACCATACATTTTGTCTGTACGAACAACACCATGAGCCATATGTTTATTCCTCCTATTAATTTAGAATTTCATATAAAAATGAGGCGTCTCGCCCCATCAATCATGTGGGCCCGGGTCTTAAAACCAGCCCAATTGTCTTATAATAAAACGCACGTTTAATTATGCGCGCTTACTATATTTCTCCACGACGCCGCCGTAAGGAGCATCAGATGCCTCGTCAGATTTCACCCCGTTAGACTCTACAGGGAACTTAGGCATTCCTGCGTTATTGGAGAACTTTGCAGAAGTAGGATTACTCATGTTCTTACCTCTGATTGCGTAGCATTTCTCTCTGAAGGTGTCTACGTCAAAATCAAGCATACTCTCGCATAAAGCTGAGAATTCTTCAACGCCAGCAAGATCTGCGAACTCTTCGATAACTTCATTATGAGCTTCGATTTCTGCAGCCTTATTGGCTTCGTCTTTCATTGCGTTGATTTCTGTCGTAAGTGCTTCAACCTGAGCCTCGAACTGTGCAGCAGTTTCTTTGGCTTCGTCAATGCGTTTTGTTGCGTCTGAGCAAATTCTTTCGAATGTATTCTCAAAACGGCTATCCATAGAGCCTTCATCAAACTCGACAATCGTGTATTTCATTCTCTTCTTGCTTTCGAAATCGATAATGACATTGTCGCCATCTTTTGCAAAGTTGCAGCCGAACAATTTCCATTCATCTGCTGAATCTTCAAAATACACAACGCTTGCTTCCGCATCAAAGTCGACCATGAAATATCTTGGCCAATCATTTTCGCCGTCAGAAATTCTGTCAGAATTCCAGAGCTGCTCAAAAAGAGCATTCTCTAACTCTTTGACGAGCGCGAATTCTTCTTCTGGGTCTTCTTCGTCTTCTTCTTCGTCTTCTTCTGCTTCTTCTTCAGCAGGAGCTTCAGGCTCTTCAGCAGGAGCTTCTTCACCTTCAGACTCTTCTTCGAATACTTCGTCAGCCTTAGGCTCTTCTACCGGAGCTTCTTCGACTGGTTCGTCAAAGACTTCTTTTTCTTCAATGACTTCTTCTTCGGCAAAAACATCTTTGATTACTTCCAAATCCTCTTCTCCTCCTTTCGTAAGGGTATCGTTTCGTGAATAATTATCCTCAATTGAGGTTGTGGCTAAATTGAAACTCTCTTTGAAATCATCCATCATGAGTTCAAACTGAGCTTTAAAATCACTGGTTGTATATACTTCCAGTGCGCTGTCCTCAAAGCACGGTTCCACTCCAGAACCTAAAAGACAGAGTGCCGTAAACTCAAAATCATAGATATGGTAAATACCATCTATTGTTTCTCCGTCTTTAACTGTTATCTCCATGCTATGAGAAACGATTCCATCTTCCTTAATCTTCTTATATGCTTCCTGCCGTTTCCATAAAAGAACCTCTGTGAAAAGATATTCTTTTTCTTCCCCGTTGTCATCGACAACTGTATCAAAATACACCTGCGCATTTGCAGGGACGACTCCGACAGGCTGAGTCTTATTTACCATCCTAAGTTCGCCATCAAGTGTAGTAATTACCTCTACGTCGTGGCCACCGAAGTCTTCTTCGGATCTGATATAATTTCCAACGACAGGAACGTACAGGAGCGACTTTGCACATCTTTTGAGATCCTCCTTCGCTATATATGATCTGTTGCGATTTTCACCAGTATAGCAAACTCGGAGTAATCCCTTGTCGAACGAAGAATTAATCTCGCATATGTCTGTTAAGGAAGTTTCGAATGTCAAGTATACTTTCTTGCCCATACGATCCTCCAAAAATAGTTAAAAGGTCAGGACATTACTTAAATAATATTTATCTAACGACGCGTCAAAGCACATTATGTCAGAAGCTTTTGCGTCGTCACCTAATGTAAAAATGTACACACCGCTCCTATCATCTGACTTCAGTAAGTCATAACCGATAGATTCGAGCTTAAGCTTGTCCTGCTCTGAAAAAACATAAATGAACTTCATATGATCCTTTCCTTCTTACCAGTCCCCGTCGTCAACTCCATCCTCGCGACTCTGTTCTCCAGAATCAGTAAGTTCCTCATCGCTAAGACGCGGACGTCCTATATCTTCAGAACTTGTTTGCGCTGAGCTAACAAGCGGTACGAACTTTCCAGGTAAATTCAATAAGTCGACTTCCAGATAATTCATAACCTCTATCTCATCCGGGCCGACACCAAGAGAAGCGCAATATCTGCTGATCATTGGTGCGCCATACTGGCACCCCTTAAGATACTGATCTGATACTTCCTTTTCGTTATATGGAGAGATATCCAAAAACTCTATTTTGAAATTCTTTCCAAAAGGAAGCCAGTGCAGATACCTATTCAAAACATTCTCGATGCTCTTAACAAGTGAGAACGTAAGAGCCTGGTCTGCCTTGATAGAGATCAGCAATGCGTTTGCTGATGCCTTAGCGTTGTTGAATATTAATGAAGAGACGCCGGCAGCAGTGAATACATTTTCTTCTGCCTGCGATACAGTATCAGCATTGTCGTCTGCGGCAGATTTATCGAAATCAATTTTATCTACAGACATTGGGCTTAATACAGCACCAACTTCTTCCGGGAGAACCGCTGAAAGATTATTGAAGATTTCCACAGACTTCTTCTCATCGAGAAGCCAATTGCCCTCATCATCCATAAGGAGCTTCATGACGAGCAGAGCATAGTTCTCAAGTTCTGTTTTCGTAAGCTTGAGATTTTTGAAATCTTCAAGGTCATATATCTCCCTAAGCAATCCTGCAAACGGAGGAAGAGGGTAGTCAGTAATATCGTCGTTGAACTTTACAGCAAACGACATAGGAGCGTCTAATACGATCCACTTGCCATACTTATTATTCTTATCCTTATACCATCTATATTTCTTTTTGAATTCTTCCGGATAATAATCAAGTCTGTCTGGGTACGTGTCAAAATAGCTAAAGTTAAATGTCACATTGAAAACATTTCCTTCTATTTCTGTGATTGCACAATACTCATCAGGCAGCTGTTGGATCGACAAGTTGTCGTTTGTGTGCCAGATCGTTCCATAATATGTGTCATATTTGAAACAATGCTGAATTATTTTTCTAAGCTCCGTTTCAAGATTGCCAGAAGCAAATAGGTTCACAGTTCTGTGATAATTATTTTTGAGTGTCTTCTGGTTCACCTTGTCCAGATCAATCTTGTACGGTGAGATCACATATCTTAAATAAGTCAGACTTGCAAAATACTGTATGATTCTGGCAAAGTGGGAGCTCGCGCCATAAATATAGGTTATGGCATTACGAATCTGATTTCTGTAAAGAAACGGATTTGATATATACTGAACTATCTGTTCTCTTGTGTATAAGTAAAATCTTGGATTGTTTGACGCCGCTAAATTATTTAGGTCATTTTTAATTAATTTATTTAATAACGCAAACTTTTGCGGGATGCGGAACCACGAGAGGAAGCCGCCTTTAGACCCATCTTCTAATACATCCGTTTTAGAATCAGGGACATCCCCTATGGCGATCGATTTCTTTTCGCTCATCGTTTTCACCGCCCTTTCTATCTTGCTTTATACTTCGGCGGCCGAACTGCGAACATATCAGATGTCCCGGTTGACTTCGCCATTTGTTTGTTAAATTTATTTTCTATTTGCAATGCAACATAATAATTGTATGAGATACTAGAATATCTATCCTTCCTCATACCGTGTTTTTCAAACACCTTAATCTTATCCCCGTTTGTTTCATGCTGAAGATTTATCAGCTCGTTGATAAGAAGCGTAGTGTGTATGTACGGCAATTGTATCTTCGATTGCTCAATTGGAGTAAGTTTTAAGTACCCAGGAACATCTCTTAATAATTCCTCTGCCTCAAACTCATTTTCCAACAACCGGATGCGCCCGCTACGAAATCCCTCGCGCAACAAAAATGCACAATCCGAATTGAACTGTGCGCTCGCCTTAATAGACCATATTACTTTTGCGGCTGTTGGGTTTACGCATCTTGATGCCATCTCATTGTTATTGCAGCAAGAAATGGCCGGATAGATTTCCCCCGTATCGGGGTCGACAATGTCTCTCGTAAGACAGTCAAACACACCAAGTCCTATCCCGTTCGTATCGAGTACGATATAGTCGCACTCATATTCGTCGAATAGCTTTCGTATTTGCAGCGCCTGTTCTTCAGTCCGAAGACCTTCTGACGCATCGGCATAAACAAAGTTGTGGACAAAACGTCCTGCTCTGGACGGAACCATCTGATTGATAAAGATGGATGTTGCGTCGTTGTCGTGTTTCCTGCTTGACATTAAAGCTATATCAGCAGACAAGATCCGCTTTTCGCCAGGCTGTTTATGAACAATCCTAAACGTCTGATCCCTAACCTTTGCGGATAGTTCATCAGGCAACATAGGATATTTAATTTTTCTGTTCTTAGATATCGTATCCAAATCAAAGAAAGCGTCTTCGCTTGATCCAAACCATTCTGCCATCATTTCCATAGAAAACTTTACTTCTGAAAAATCAGACTCTGCCATTTCGTCGGCAACAAGTTCAGGATCGAGTAACCCTTCCTCGATTGATAATTGATACGGCATACCACAAACAAACTGTCGACGCCTATCGTCAATCATTCCTTTGAATGTGTCTAGGCACTTAATATAAGACCAGTGATCCTTAAAGTATGCACTGGATAAATACAGGGTAAGATTCTTTTCTTTGTTGTATTCAATCTTTCGTTCTTTTTCTGATAACAGACTGTATTTTGGCATACGACGAAGCGTCAAAAACTTTCTCAATATGTCATCAATCGTCCTTTTGTTGATAAGTCTGTACTCATCCAATAACAGAACGTTCGCTCTGTTTCCTCTCGCACTATCAGATGCCGTAACAACCTTTATCGTACTGGTGTTATTGAATACAACTTGCGCAATATTCGGCGTGATCTTCGTTTCCTTTTGATTGATCTCTGCTCTTAACTCTGGAGACTTTGGTTCAAGTTCCTCTATGATCTTTGAAATCACCAAGGATGCCTGTCCTCGATTTCCGGATGCAAGGCATATTGCTGTGCCAGGGTACAGGATGCATCTGATCACGCAGTATATAGCACTTAAAAAGGTCTTACCAATACCTCGAGCTGCAATGACTGTTACAACAGTGCTTGCAAACATCATGACAAGAATGATCCGTTGAAACAGCCTAAGTTGTATATGAAGGTAATCTTCTGCAAATCTATCTGGGTTATTACGATAAAAGGCCGCCCATACGGCAGCCCCGTTTAGAACTCTTCTATATCTGCTTTCAGCCATCAGAGAATGCGTCCTCTTCGAAAGCGTCAGTAATTAAATCGTCATCGTCCTCATCAGCGTACTCCGGCTTCTCAACCCTGAGCCTTTCCATTTCCTCTTCGTATAGTTTCGTATATGAATTTTTGAGGCCGACCATTTTTGCGAGATGGCCAAACATCCATGTGTGGATATATTTCTTGATCTTTGATTCGTTCTCATCCTTCGGAAGTGGCTTCTCGTTTTCGTATCGTAATACCCATACTCCCAGCGGAGTATTATCTATTGCCATATCAGCCTCACTCTTTTTCTGTGATGGTTTTAATATGGCACTACCTATCAATGTGTTGAACGTATTTACCTTCTTATCAACGTCAGATCCCCTCGCCCTGGAGTGGTTGATATCAATCTCCGTAGCAACGATCTGACGAAGCAGAGCGCCGACACCGATATCGTTCACATCGACACCGCGCTGCTGTAAATCCTTAATCCAATATTTATGGCGCTCTTCCAATTCTGCATATTGCTTATTGGAGTAGCCAGGCCCCCATGCAGATTTAATCTCATCGGCAATTTCGATATCGTCCGATTCGCTTCCGGCGTCGTCTCCATCCGAAAGCGGTGTGAGCTCATCCCCACTTCGTTTCTGAGAAGGGATCTCCCACAACATGCCGACTTCTCTTAAAAAGTCATCGTAGCTTTTGCCTTGATATTTTACGACGTTTACTCTCGTCATATATCCGGACATGATCGTCCTCTTCGTAGACCCCTGCAACACGCCGTTATAAATATCTTCGTTCCAATAAATATTAAATTTCCTGCACACCTGATGACATGCAAGCTTTGGATCTTCACACTCTTTTAAAAAGTCTTCATACAAATTATCTACGCACGTTTTGCATACGTGCATATATCCGTTACCTTTATAAATCTGTCCATAACTTTTATAGAAGTACCCATTCTGTTTTCCATATGCTGTTCCGCATAAGCGGCAATATGCATTAGATGCGTGAAGTTCAAGATTCGGTGCCATCTAATTCATCACCGTCCTCGAACTCATCATCATCAGGGAACTCAAACTGATCATATATAGGATCAGGCATCTCAAACCCGACAGGATTGTCCTGCTTTGATAATGTATATAATCTTGCGGCATCCCTCAGCGGTGCGCCGATAGTAAACTTCGGGACATATCTGCCTGGGATGTCCACCCATTCCCTCGTATCAGGCCGCCTTATTCTTTTCGGATTTCTCCAGGCGACGGAAAAGATACCAAGCCCCTTTATAGCCACATTCTCTCCCCTTGACATAGAATCCTGTACAAGGATTATCAATGCTTCGAGAATGTTTGCTACGTCCTCATTCGTGTAACGAACCATTTTGTCTTTAGGCTTGATAGATATACTTCCACTTGTTATCTCATCAGCATATGTTGCATCTACAATCTTAAGTATTCGTTTATCTATATGGACAGGTTTGCGTACATCGTTATCCGATAATACTTTCGTTATTTTAGCAATCAGTTCGTGCTTAAACATGAACCCTCCTTTTACTCTATCCCATAAAGAAAACGGCCGCCCTGGGACACATCGTTGAGAGGTGCGGGCGGTTCTGTTTTTATCACGACCGAGCGTGGGCCACGTCATTGAGAGGTGTGCTCGATTCTGTTCAATATGAGATCTATTACAAATCTGATAACCCTTTAGTGTCTGGGATGAAGATATCTCCGTCTTTGAAATAAGACGCGATCTTCTCATCTTTCGGAGTATCGTCGTATATCTTCAACATCTCGGAAGACGCCCATCCAATAATATCTATTACCACGCTATCCGGGATGTGTGCCCGGAGTAGAGCGGTGCAATAAAAATGTCTGAGTGAATGGATATAAAAATCTCTTCCAGTTATATCAGAGAACGTTTTTGCCCATCCGTTGAACGCAGATATATTTCTTGCCTTCGTTGGATCTGACGGATCCGGGAAGAGCCATTCACTCTCTATGTTGTTCTCTTTCCGGTAGTTCATCCATAAGTCAAAGTACGGCTTGAATTTCTTTGCAAGAGTGAAACACTCGAGCATCTTGCCGCCCTTCGTCAAAATAGGATCGCTTTTATATAATGCATTATCGCATACCAGTTTATCATCATCAAAATCAGATACTTTAAATCTTCCGAGCTCAGCCTTCCTTCTGCCTGAGTACATAGCGAGAGCAACATAACACGCTTGTTCGTACTTTCCATCTGTAATCAGCTTGTCGATAAGATCTAATAGCTCTGATTCCTCCCACACCGTTTTTTCCCTAACCGGCTGCAGCGCAGGATTCTCGACCTTCCTCACAATTGAGCGAAAGCCTTTGAACTCATCCTCTTCGTCCAATATCGCCTCAATGTAATTGCTGAGGCTTGATATTGCGGACTTAATCCTACGAACACGTGCAGGACTGTTTCCATTCTCCCTTACAAGCCAATTCTGAAACCGGACAAGTTCTCTTTTTGTAATGGTCTGAAAATCCTTGTTATCCAGATTTTCCATGACCCACACCCAAAAGATCTCCAGGTCGTTCTTATACCCGGATATCGTGCCCTTGCTTCTATGAATGGACTTCAGATAATCCAAGTAGTCATCCTGAAGAGCTTTGTTGTTCGGATTCACTTTTGCAAGCTGTTCTGGAGAGGTGAGCTTATTATATTGTGTGGTGCGCCCCATCATCTATCACATCCTTAAATAAATAATAGTTGCAGTCTATTTTGTATCTTGCATCTACTCCGACTAATGGATTGACAATGAGCATTAACTGGAATGGATAAGAGTATAACCGCTTCGCGTTTGCATACTCGTCCGTTCCGCATAATGATCCGCATAACAATGCTTCCACACCAAGTTCTTCAAAGCTCTCCTCGTGATGTTTATCTGCCAAAAGAATATATGATATATTCTTACCCAATGTCTTATGGAACAATGTCGCAAGTAATTTAGGAGAAGTCTTGACCGTATCAAGATCTCCGTGGCTTGCGCAGAATCCATAACCACAGACATCGAATAAAAGAAATTCGTACGTTTCATCCATATGCACAATGATGTTCAGTGGCCTGCCACACGCACTCTCTTCCGCAACGATCCTCTGCTGAAGCCACCAAGGAATGATGCGCTCCATGTTATCCATGTGGAGATTGTCATGCTTGTTCTGGACAGTTCTTGCATGGTTGCCGAACGTAGAGTATACATCAACACCCTCTACATGTGTGGAGACCTTTATCACAAATTGTGCTATGATTTCGGATACGTGCATCAACTGATCGCATACAAGCTCTTCAGAGGCGACTCTTGATGATACATGAATGCCGCCTTGTATCGCATCACCGAGAAGAACGATGTGAGCTCTGCGACACTGATGTACTTTTAGTCTTTTTATTACTTCATTCAGTAATAACTCGACACGAGTCCGGCACGTTTCCGTATCGTAATAGTTCCACGCGTTGTCAGTAACCATACCATAATGCCAGTCACACAGCACGATCACAGCTTCGTTTTCACTCATAGTGATCGAACCTATGGAGTCGTCCATGGATATGAGCCCAACTTCGTTCGGAATATTGTTCGCTGCCTGAATCAGCATATCGTAAAGATGATCCCTGCGTCCTTCACTGTTTAATATCTTGTTCAGTTCACGACGCTGGTCAAAAAATTGCTGACGCTCTTTCTGAAGTTCCATCTTCTTCATACTGATCTCATTTAAAATGTCATTATCAGTAATGTTTTTGATACCAGAAGATTCCAAAACTTCCAATGTGGCAGCAGAACCATACATCCTCTTTCTTGTCTCATCGGCTGTATACTGTTTACCATAAACATATGGTGACAGCTCTGCATAGTCATAGTCAGATAATGTCTTATCTTTCAGTTTTCCATTAATCAGTCGTTTATGATATTCGAAATCATTTTCATCGTCTCTTTTATCTAAAACGTTTTCTAACATGCTTTAGCTAAGTCCTTTCATCCTTGGTCAACAATGCCTCTTCTTAGATTCCGCTTGCTCTTATTGCGGTCATATTTTTTCCCATTCGGAACGATCCTTGTTGCCGGATTAAACCCGTCCCATGTGTTGCGGAGTCTGTCATAAAATGCCTTTTGCTCCTTCTTTGACCGCTTATTTAATGGTATATATCTGTCCATTTTAAGCTCCAATCTTTGAGGCGTATATTCCCTACCACTATTAGTAATTCCGCAAAAGTCTGCAAACCCTTATGTAGCAAGGGTTTGCAGCGATACTTTTTTCAGTTCCTGCGATGGATTTGAGCTTTGCTGTATCCGTATACGCGCAGCGCACGCAGGACAATACTTCTGAGGACGTCCCCTGCTAGGATTCTTTATTTTTGTGGTGATCCCACACTCCTCACACTCGAAGAACGGGCCTCCATTGTATTCCAGATACTGATAGCCGAGATTCCTGAAATCGCGTAACGACAGTTCTTTCTCTCCATCCTCAGCAAATAGTACTTGTATACTGATGGCGTCAACCCTCTCCGGGAAGTGGAGCAGCCCTTCTTCCTCTAATTGCCGGTATAAAATACCCTGCCTCTTTAACGAAGCACTGATATTTGCTACTGCCATAATATCGGTACTCTTATTTGTTACCCAGTGGTCATTCTCTTCCCTGCAGATGTCCCAATACTTCGACAAACAGAGAAGAGTGAACGCAAGTCTTTGCGCCTGTTTTCCTTTTATCCCTTTGATCGTCTCCATTTCCGGCTTAGTGACGATTATCTCATCTACGACGATAGCCGGACGTCGTATGGCCTGCTTGATCGCAGAGTCGATTGTCTTGTCCCACAGTACAATCGACGCCTTTTGATCGCATGTTGTTATGTATTGTTCTATAAGTTCCCTTATGTTCTTTCTGTCATATCCGTTATCGAGATAGTATCTCGCAATCATCCGAAGAGTGTCCGTAGGATGCTTGCCAAGTTCCGGCTCCTCAATCGCATCCCGCGCCCACTCATATTCATTCAAGATAATGTTAATAAAAGACTACCTCCCGTTCTGCTATTTCAAATTTATATCCGCCAAAGCTAATATCTCCGTCTTCCGACATGAGCGGGTACTCGAACCGATTGTTGTTTTTTGCAAGCAGATTCTCCACAATCGTCTCCCCACACATATCCCAGATAAACTTCTTGGTCATATTCCGCTTATGAGCTACGTCAATGATGATGTCATACAGCACCTGACTGTTCGGACACGCGATCCGGCACTCCGCAAGGAACTCGCTTCTCATGGCTGCAAGCCTCTGAACCTGATCGTCAGACCCGTCACCCTGTGATTCAGCCATCTTCATATATCTCGATACCCTGTCGCAATACTCTGTAAACAACTTACTTATCTTGTCCCTCTGGTAAGTCGTGTACTTTGAGCCGCTCGTGAGGGCGGAGTAGTCAAACTCCTCACATCCGTCCTTCTGGTTCAAGGTCTTATGGTCGAACTCCTTCTCAAATAGATGACATATTTTATTCATCACACAGTCACCGTCACTCACGGGCATCAACTGCTCATAGTACCGGATAAACGTTTTCTGCTGCTCGGTCAGTTCGCTCTCGTCCAGTGATAGCATTGCGTCAATTTCCATACAAAATTGACGGTACGCGTTCATGTTGACCTTGCGCACATACTCCCTATACTGTTTTGACAGCCTCGGATAGATGTACCTCATGAAGTATGGCTTCTTATCGGCCACGATTCGCCGATACAGCTCTTTTCTTTCTCCGTCCGGCATTCTACCGACCGCATACGAATCATGCCATTCTAACGGCATAGGCTTCGCGATAATGCCCTTTGCAGCATCAATGGCATCCTGCTGTATCAGCTGCCCACATTTGATCCGATACTGGAGTTCTTTGTATTCCTCTGAATCCTTATCGAACCTTGATGCAACATCATACATTGATGTGATGTAGTTCGTGATCCGCCCGATCTCATTGCCGAAGCTTTCCATATTTGACTTAATGATGTCCTGTTCGCTCGGTATGTTCGACGGAGCCGTCTTTTGCTCGCACATGATAGCCGGAGTCTCCCTCAGTTTCTCCACCAGAACCTTGTTATCGGTGATCATCATGAGATCCCCGTCAAAATCCATACCGTTCAAAGCGGCGCATGTTGTATCCCACACATTGATCACGGTACACGTGTCCATATACTGAAACCAATATGCGGCCTCCTCGCTATGGCTTGGTCTCATCGGCCGTATGTTGTTGTGGCACGACATAGGAGCACGGAAGCATACGACTTTTTCCGCCCCGTCATCTACCCAGTATTTGTTATACAGTTCACCAGCGCCCAGAAGCCCTGTCACTTCCATGCCAAACATATGCTGGCAGAAAGCGTATGGGTCTCCGGATACGATGGAGTAGTTGCCGTGAACTTTTAATACGCCTATCTTCGCATCGTCGATCCTCTTGCGGATCTGCCTATAGATCAGCGACCTGATGTATGGATCGTTCACGAGCGAGTGGTCTACCATGATCGCCTTGATCCAATGATTGTTTCCGGACATCACGTTTTCATCGCTCAGGTTGATCCCTCGCAGGAAGAGTACCGTCTTCGCCCAATCATTTCCGAGTATGTCCCTTATCTCGTTCATGGTTGGGGCAATCAGCTCATCGATGTCATCGTCTGTCAGTTCATGCGTCTGAATGAACTGGTAGTTCGTTGTCCTCTCGTTCTCCAGTTCTTTCGGGCATACCTTGGCGATCCCGAACGTATACTTGTTTGATACAGACTTTCTGATGTATTCGTCACAGCTGCCATAACTACTCCAGAGCTTTACCATCGATGTATTCAATATAAGCTCCACATCACGGATATCCACGTCAAATCCCCAGGCGTCCTTTACCATATAGGAATGGGCAACGTTCTCCGCAAAATCATGGAAGTCAAACGTGAACACCATACCTTTATTAAACGCCATGCGGCTGTTACAGCCAGCCATCACATAATCAAGCCTGAGCTCATCACTCCACCTTGCGGCAAGGGCAGGGCACATCAGGCCAAAACCATCTGATGCGTTCAGCTTGATGAGTTCATTCTTGCGATCTTCCATGATCGGCTCGCCATCTTCCTGATTGGCGAGGTAGATCACATCTGAAAAGAACTCTGTCTTGTATTCGTCCACGACCAAAATCTTATCCGGCATGGAGACCGGAATAGATGCGCTGCAAGTCAACGCACGATAGGCTTCCAGTTTAGCCGGATTTAATTTTTTCTTTTTATCCCTGCCGTTCTCGATCCGCCTGAACAGTTCGTCGTGCAGCCGTTCGCTCACGAACACGATGGTCGAGTTCTTTATTCCGTTATTTGTGCCAAGAAGTCTCCTGTATGGGATGCCATTTATCTTGAACCCCTTACATAGCCTCTTGTAATCAGAGTTGCGATCCATGATGATGTTGATATAGTCTTCTTTGAACTGCACCTCATCAAGGCGTGCATAGAGATTCCTCATTGCCCGCCTGTTCTGTGTCGTATTCGGTTCATGTTTCAGTCTGTCTATCTCAACGCGGATCGCCCTTGCTTCAGCGTCTCCGTCATATAATCCGTTTAATTCGTCAATCCACCTTAAAATCTGTGAACTGGCCAGAGATATCACTTCATTGTTCTTGCGTGCCTCCTGGAGAGTCAGAGTCAGATCCCAATTAGCCTTCCGTATGCGCGAACTATGAATCTTGAATATATATCTCTGTAATTCGTCCTGTCTTATACCTCAGAGCCTCCTTACCCAAAGTAATCCTGAAGTCTGTCTTCTTCTTCCAAAGTCTCCCAATATCTCTTGCGGTACTCAGCGCGTCCCGCGCGTATGATCTTTTCAATGTCCTTGTCTGTCAGTTCGATCTCCTCCAGCGGAGTAAAGAATCCACACGACCAGTGCTTCGGACTGCAGTCGTCATAGAAGTAACAGTTCTCACATGATCTAATACCCATACTGCACACCTCCTGACGACACGGATCTGATCCATTCTCTCAGAAGCGAGCGCATACGTGAGCTCGGAACGTAGATATAGATATCGTTCCCCTCGCGGATGGCACTACGCCATATCCATTGGATCATCGTTGACAGCGCATACATATCGTCGTCAACGTAAATGCCGGCGTTCTGGAAGAATGTCTTCTCACCGACGTTCATAAAAACATTCAGTGCATATACGAGGCACGTCTTGTGACGGTACTCGTTCACGGCCCTCGCATTGAACGTCAGAAAGGACTTCGTATAGCCTTTTCCCTTCAATTGTTCCTTGCCTTTTTTATGAGCACCCCACATGCGTTGATCCGGCGGTATGAATTCAGCCTTGTGGCGGAAGAAGTTATAGATATTCCGCTTCAGCTGCTCAACACCATCCGGGTTGCTCTTGAACCACCGCATCGACAGTGCATAATAATCATTGCCAATGTCATTGAGCTTCGCATCCTCTAATATATGCACGCGGTTCTGCAGATCATATGTGTATTCCGGCGTGTACCCTGGGTACTCACAAAAGCGGTACTCGTCGCCAACCATCTCTATCCCGATGTACTCGTAATACATGCTGTACATCTCAAGGAAGTGACACAGTGTCTGACCGGTAAATAGGTATGTAAGGATGTAAACGTCCTTAAATGCCTCGATCAGTTTCGGCGGGAGTATCCAATAGAACATCTCACACCGCAGGGCGCCAGCCTGCTCCGCACGAACCATGTCCCTTGAACGCGCGATGCGCATGATTCCCTTAGCGAGCGTTCCGTTGTATTCCTTTCCGCTCCATGTGTACATGCCGTTATTCTCGATGAGGTATCCGCCACGTACCAGAAGTTCCACATCGTCCGGGTTGGCCTCAGCCGACTCCAGGACATCGACGTTCTCATCGATCACGAGCGTATAGCCCCGTTCCCTCACGAGGTCTACCGTCTCGTCTGTGTAGAACAGGAATGCCCTGTGCGTGGTCGCGATATTACGCCCCTCAGCGATCAGCGCGTTCACATGTTCCGTCTTGGTAAACTTATACTCCGGCAGCTTGCTGCTCGGCTCCATAAAATGCAGGGCAGGACATGCCCTTTTAATCCTCGCCGCCTCCTCAAGATAAGGAGTGATGAATATGTATTTGTCGTGAGGATTCCTATTCATCATATCGATGCACGCGGATGTTTTCCCAGCGCCCATGATAGCGTCGCAAACATTAATCACCCTCTATATCGTCCTCCGTCTTCATCTCTTCAATGATGGATACGATATTGTCCCTGTTCGTATTCCAGTAATCTTTTACTGCGTCACTGCATACCTCACAGATCATGATGGTTGTCAGGATGCTCGACGCCTGTTCCGTCGTAAAGTCATGCGAGAGTGCTTCGAGGAGAGAACGTAATAAGTTCCCGCCAGGAGACTCTTCCTCATTATGTGTTGTCGTTCTGAAATCGTCGTTCATCAGTCCATAAACCCTTTCAGGAAAGATTGGTAGTCTTCTTCCACATCGTCACCGAACTTGTGCATCATCATCATGCAGAACAGAAGGTCAACGATCTCGTCATCCGAGAAACTTCTGGATAACCGTTCCATCATGACCTGCAGCACCTCGCTGCCTTTCGTCTGCACAAGTTTGTGTGAGATCGGCTTCTCTTCCTCTGTACTATCCTTAATATGTATAAATCCCATTATTCCTCTTCCTCCTCGTCCAGCCTGATCCTGTACTCGATATCAGCACCACAGTGTGTGCAGTGCAGGAACTGCACGATACCTTCTCCTTCATACCCGCAGTCCTCGAAATCAAAATCGCTGTCCCATATTACGGCCCGTTCGCCGCAGTGAAAACACTCATACATCCTTTTCACGCCTTTCTCTCGCAGCCTTGAGCCGCTTCGCGATGTCCTTCTTCTGTTCCTCGGTCAGGTTCGTCCTCTTCGGCGGGGATATCTTCACCCACGTCGAGGGCACCTGACAGAAGATGCTGCCATCCTTATTCAACAGGATGTCGATCAGGCCATCAGCCGCCAGCTTCTTCAGCCTGCTGTTCAACCTCGTGTGACCCGGCATGGTCACGGATGCCATAACGTCACCCCTGAACCATTCGATCACACATTCATTTACACCATCCAATAATCAGTCCTCCGGTTCCGGCTCCTGCAGGTCGCCCCTCCTGCGTTTCGCCTCTTTTGCTGTAAGCTCCTGGATACCGCCGTGTTCACCGACGTGGATCACTGTCCCGTTCTTCAGCTGCACGGCCTTCGAGGTCACATATGTCCCTTTTGCCTCTCCGCCCCCGCAGAATGTCAGCACAGCGAAACCGGTATACGGCGGTTCCACCTCCAATGTTACTTTGATCGTCTTTATGTTTTTTGGTCTGGCCAAAATTATCACCTCCGGTGCTTGTAATACCTGAACCAAGGTATTAAAATAAAGTTGCAGCGCATGCATGGCGCGCCCCTGGCGGAGGCGAAAGCCTTTTGCTCATGTATGCGGATGTGCTACCCCGGCTGTGCACGAGGATCGGAGCTCTTTGTTGTTGTTGTCTCTCCGACCCCGCATAGCCGGTTTTTATCAGGAGTTCATATGTCAATGCCGTGGATCCCTCGGGTCTGTAAATAAATACAGGAGGAACCCGACGACCATGCCAATCATCAAATATGTAAAACTCATCTATTTATATATCATCCTCTTCCTCTTTCTGCTTCCCTTGACTGCAGAAATCCGTCTCATCCAAGTACCTCGGGAGTCCTCCGAGTCCTCCCGGGAAATAACACATCATGTTCTTATAGAACTTACACTCCCCGCACATCACCAGCTCTACAACCGGCATGCGGTCGATCGTCTCGTCGATCTCCTCGCAGGTGTACCACTTCCCGTGGATCTCCTGCTTTAATAAATCAGCTCTAATATATTTACTCATCTGTTATATGGTAAACCGGGGAGCGGCCGGGCGGCACTTTAATGTTCATCAAATAAGGAGCAAAAAACATGAATAAAGAAGCATAAATGGTGTATGGAAGAATGGTGTGCCCTGCACCGGCCAAAGAGGAAAGGAACGAATCAGAACCCCTATTACTTATTCTCCGTTCTACAATGTAGTATATATATTAAACAATAGTAGAATGGGATACATTGCAGTAAACAATAGTAGAGTATACTACTTGTTAAACAATATCTCTCATTTATACATATACGTACTACAATAGTAGGGTAGTAACAGGTAATAAAACAATGTATATATGTAATATATATAGGTGTCCGTTACTGTCCGAGAACCTGTGCCGCTTAAAGGGAGGTAAATGAACGGCAGCAGGATCATATCTCTCCTCTATATTTAGTTTTCACTCCCCGGTTACTGTCCTCCTTCCGGTTTGATCTGGTTGACCTGAGAGACCCGACATCACAGCCAGGGTCTGCTTTGAAAAAATCCCGCAAAAAACGTGGTGATTTTTAAAAGTGGTCTTAAACAACTTTTTCTATTTATTTCCCTTAAAGGGAGAGGGCCAATAAAGCCCGTCAATTCAACATTTTTTTTGCATTTTGCCACCTTTGAAGTGGCAACCCGCATAAAATCAGCATTCTTAAGTTTTGCCCGTAAAACGGCCCTATATTTATTATTTTGATGTGTTTACTATAACACATGGGCCGGGCCGTGTCAAGCCATCGTTCCAATATTTCACAGATAAATTTACAGGATCCGGGAGCACCTGGGAGAAAATGAAAATAAATGGGGATTTATTGCAAATAATACCTAAAAAACATGTGATTTTGGTCAAATTTATGCAGATTTTCAACGGAAATTTTGGGGTGTTTTTTGCATAAATTTTGTGGGGAAGGAGAAGTGACTTACCTTTTATGGTAAAACGCGCGCGTGAAAAATACCAAAAACAAGCCGTCTACTTCGCGTAGTGTGAAAAGACGAAATAAGCGCGCGCGTAAAGTAAAAATACTTGACACAAAAACGGCGCGGAGCGCGATTGCATAATTATGCAAAAAAACTGCATAATATGCAATTATGAGTTTCTTCCTATTATAAAGCAAACGAAACCACTATTTTTCCGCGCCGTCAATGTTTCACGTGAAACAATCGAAACGATACAGACCGCAGAACGCGGACGGCAGACCGCGTAAAAATTGACTATTGCAATTATCGAAAAGTTGACATATAATCAAGTGGGCAGATTCTGCCCACAAAAAAATATTTCAATATGAAAAGGAGAAACAAGACAATGACAACGAAACAAAACTACAACGCTATGAACTTGACACTAACCATTACCAAAGACGACGGCTCAAGCGTCCGCGCTTGGTACGGCGCAAAGCAGACTATTCCGCAGTATGACGGCGACAAAGTGAACGCGCACACTGTAAACTATGGCGCAACGTACGGCGCGCAGATTGACCGCGCAATAATGACGCCGTTCTATGAGTTGTTGACGTACGTAAAAGCGTCAAACCTCACCATTGGCGCGCTGAAGAAAAAACAGGCGCAGACCAACGG
>Ga0265301_10001583_pt1 | contig 29192 bp, 26 predicted proteins | sample AusTroGonzalo_MG_2_FD_193488 | JGI IMG/M metagenome (GOLD analysis project Ga0265301, IMG submission 193488) | Bovine rumen microbial communities from tropical cattle in Woodstock, Queensland, Australia - Gonzalo_04 | ecosystem: Host-associated > Mammals > Digestive system > Stomach > Rumen ... | reverse complement strand
TCAAGGAGATTCAGCCGTGGGTGGAGAAGATCAAGGCAGCTTATCCTAAGTATGAAAAACTTTCCAATGATGAGCTGCGCGCCGCAACACAGCAGATTAGGCAGAAGGTGCGCGATTTTGTCATACCTGAGAAAAAACGTATTGAGGAGCTTAAGGCTAAGGTAGAGCAGACTGAAATGGAGGAGCGCGAGCCTCTGTTCAATCAGATAGACAAGCTGGAGAAGGAGGTCATGGACCGCTATGAGGTGGTTCTGGATGAGGTCCTTCCCGATGTATTCGCTATAATCAAGGATACAGCCCGCCGTTTTACACAGAACGAGCAGGTTGAGGTGACCGCCACAGATTTTGACCGTGACCTGGCAGCCAAGCATGACTTTGTTGTCATAGACGGTGACAAGGCTCTCTGGCAGCAGCACTGGGTGGCCGGCGGTAATGACACCATTTGGAACATGATCCACTACGATGTACAGCTGTTCGGTGGCGTAGTACTGCACAAGGGTAAGATTGCCGAGATGGCTACCGGTGAGGGTAAGACCCTTGTAGCTACTCTGCCTGTATTCCTTAACGCATTGACCGGCAACGGCGTACACGTTGTGACAGTGAACGACTACCTGGCCAAGCGTGATGCCGAATGGATGGGTCCGCTCTATATGTTCCACGGCCTGTCAGTTGACTGCATAGACAAGCATCAGCCCAACTCCGAGGCTCGTCGTAACGCATACCGTGCCGACATCACATTCGGTACCAACAATGAGTTCGGTTTTGACTACCTGCGTGACAATATGGCCGGTCATCCCAGCGAGCTGGTACAGCGCGGTCACAACTATGCCATTGTGGATGAGGTTGACTCGGTGCTCATTGATGATGCCCGTACACCTCTTATTATATCAGGTCCCGTACCTAAGGGTGACGACCAGCAGTTCGAGCAGTTGCGCCCTCAGGTGGAGCAGCTCTTTGAGGCTCAGAAGCGTCTGGCAACCCAGTATCTGGCCGATGCCCGCAAGAAAGTGACATCGGACAATCAGGATGAGGTGGCCGAGGGATTCCTCTCACTGTTCCGCAGTTTCAAGGCCCTGCCCAAGAACAAGGCTCTCATCAAGTTCCTGAGTGAGCCGGGCATCAAGGTAGGCCTGCAGAAGACTGAGGAGATCTACATGGAGCAGCAGAACAAGCGTATGCCTGAGGCTGTGGAGCCCCTGTACTTTGTGATCGATGAGAAACTCAACAGCGTAGACCTGACCGATAAGGGCGTAGAGCTGATAAGCGGAACCAACCAGGATCCGGAATTCTTTATCCTGCCCGATATTGCCACTCAGCTCTCAGAACTTGAGAATGAGAAGGAACTGACCCAGGAGGAGCGTCTGGCCAAGAAGGATGAGCTGCTTACCAACTACGCCGTAAAGAGTGAGCGCATACATACCATCAACCAGCTGCTCAAGGCTTACTGCATGTTTGAGCGTGATGTTGATTATATCGTGACAGAAGACGGCAAGGTCAAGATCGTTGATGAGCAGACCGGTCGTGTGATGGAGGGCCGCCGCTGGAGTGACGGACTGCATCAGGCTGTCGAGGCCAAGGAGCGTGTAAACATCGAGGCCGCAACCCAGACATTCGCAACAATCACACTGCAGAACTACTTCCGTATGTATCACAAGCTGGCCGGTATGACCGGTACGGCAGAGACAGAGGCTGGTGAGTTCTGGGATATCTACAAACTGGATGTGGTGGTAATTCCCACAAACAAACCCATAGCACGTATCGATCAGAATGACCGCATATACAAGACCAAACGTGAGAAGTATAAGGCTGTCATTGAGGAGATAGTAAAGTTGGTAGGTGAGGGCCGTCCGGTACTGGTAGGTACTACATCGGTCGAGATAAGTGAGCAGTTGAGCCGTATGCTTACCATGCGTAAGATTGAGCACAACGTGCTGAACGCCAAGTTGCACCAGAAGGAGGCCGATATAGTAGCCAAGGCAGGTCAGAAGAGTATCGTAACCATCGCCACCAACATGGCAGGTCGTGGTACCGATATCAAGCTGTCACCAGAGGTACGTGAGGCTGGTGGTCTGGCTATTGTAGGTACCGAGCGTCATGAGAGCCGTCGTGTTGACCGCCAGTTGCGTGGTCGTGCCGGACGTCAGGGCGATCCGGGTTCATCAGTATTCTTCATCTCTCTTGAGGATAACCTGATGCGTCTGTTCGGTTCAGACCGTATAGCTCCGCTCATGGACAAACTGGGCCTTGAGGAGGATGAGATGATTGAGAACAGCTTCATCACCAAGCGCATTGAGCAGGCACAGAAGAAAGTTGAGGAGAACCACTTTGGTATCCGTAAACGCTTGCTTGAATACGATGACGTGATGAACAAGCAGCGTACCGTTGTCTATGAGAAGCGCCGTCATGCCCTGATTGGTGAGCGCATAGGCATGGATATCGCCAATATGATATGGGACCGTTCCGCCGGTGCCGCCGAGAACTGTGCAGACTATGAGAGCCTGCAGATGGAGGTGTTCCGCGTACTTGCAACAGAACTTCCGTTCTCTGAGGAGGAGTTCGGCAAGATGAAGGTGGATGAGGTTTCAGAGCGCATCTTCAATGCCGCTATGGATAACTTCAAGCGCAAGTGTGAGCGTATGGCCCAGATCGTGACACCTGTCATAAAGAAGGTGTTTGAGGAGCAGGGTGACCGTTATGAGAATATCCTTATTCCCATTACCGATGGCCGCCGCGTATATCAGATACCGTGCAACCTCAAGGAGGCATATGACAGTGAGGGTAAGAGTGTGGTAACCGCATTCCAGAAAGCTATCCTGCTGCATACCATTGACGAGTGCTGGAAAGAGAACCTGCGTGAACTTGATGAACTCAAGCACTCTGTGCAGAACGCCAGCTATGAGCAGAAGGATCCGCTCCTGATATTCAAGCTTGAGTCCGTGACACTGTTTGACAACATGGTCAACAAGATGAATGACCAGACCGTATCAATCCTGATGCGTGGTCAGATTCCTGAGCCCGATCCCGATCGCGTACGTGAGGCACCTGCCCAGAACCGTCAGCAACGTCGTCAGTATACTGAGAACCGTACCGATATGTCTGATCCCAACATGCGTGCAGCTGCAGCCCGCGACACCCGTCAGCAGGTACGTGAGCCCATCCGTGTTGACAAAACACCGGGTCGCAATGATCCATGCCCGTGCGGAAGTGGCAAGAAATTCAAGAACTGCCACGGTCAAGGTCTGTAAAAACTACTAAAACATACAACTATGAGACTGAGCGAATCATCATTTCAGGAAATCAAGGCACTCCTCACAGAGGTTGTTAACGAGTTCCGCCGTCCTCAAGACCAGTCAGTGGTGACGGATATACATATCATGCCCATACGTGAGACGGGCGAGGTAACCGTAAGTGATGATGACCGCGACCTGGCCACCACCCGCCTGTCGGACCTGGTTGAGATACCCGAGGAGGATTTCTATCAGGTGATGGAAAAGGTCCTGCGCCGTATCCTAAAGGATATCGATGCACAGCAGCCGCTTGAGAACCTTGCCATCTGGAAACCGTTCTCATTCGTACTGGTTGACGATGACCGTGAGACCGTAGCGGAACTCATGCTTTTTGATGAGGACAACACACTGCTCAGTCAGGGCCTCATGCAAGGTCTGGATGAGGAACTCGACTCATTCCTGAAAGACCTTCTGGCTGAGTGATTGGTTAAATAATGTATAATAACGGTCCCGGTATTCAACTGGGCCCGTTTTTTTATTGTCATTATGATGACTATCACTAAATTCGCCGAAATTGTTTTTTGTTTAACCAATTTTACTCTTATGATTAAGAAGTTTGCATTAGTGTTTGCGGCAATTGCCTTTATTTCATTTTCAGGAATGTCTGCTCAGGAGAGAGGTTTCTATTTGGTTGCCGATGGGTCGTTAGGCTTTGAAGGCCAGTTCGGCTTAAGTTCAAATGATCGCGATTTTGTACAGGTGCATACCAGCGGAAATGTTCAGTGGAAAGAACCATATAAACGGAATACTGATTGGAAGGCTTCTATCGGAGCCGGATTTATGTTCGGCGATAAAGGACTTGGGGCCAGATATGCCGTCGAGATAGGTGTGGGTTTTGGACGCACCAAAACAAACTATGATTACAGCAAGAGTGATGGAGCTATCTTGAATCCGAACAAGATTTATTACCCTTATCTGGATCATCGCGTCGGTGACTGTGAGCATTTCAACAATGACAAAGGTTATATTAACCGTGCCACTCTTTTGGGCGCACATGCCTCTTTCATCCGCAGGATGAATCTGGGAAACGGCATTATTCTGGAACCCAGGATTACGGCTGCGTTTGATTACGCCTTAAGGGCTGAGTATAATGACAGGATTGATGAATGGGATGGTAATTTCAACACCAGAATGTATAAGGTTTCATTCACTCCGTTTGTCCTGGAATACAGATTTGAGCAGAACCGGAATTTTGGCGTAAAGTTTGAACTGGGAGACATTTCATATTCATATTGTGATACAGAATGGGTTGTTGAACCTTACCAGCTTGTCAATGTGAACTTTAACAAGTTCGCAGCAGGCGTAACATATTATTTCTGACATTCAAGAAGACAAAATGAAAAGAACCTTCATTGCACTTGTTTTTGCGGCCGGGATGGTGCTGACGTCATGCTCTCCCAAGATTACCGCCAATTTTGTGAGGACCTATGAGCCCTTGGAGTCTGTTGATGACGTAGTGATGTTCGCTCAAGACGACAGGCTTCCGGGTGATGCCGAGTGGATTGGAAGTATTGATGTCAAAGGCCAGGGAGGATATAACAAGCTTGCCTCATTGACTCGTTTCCGCGCATGGGAATCGGGCGCAAAATATGTCAAGATCAAGAAGTTCAGTTCAGATGGAGTTAGGGATGATGTCCATGTGATGAGTTCTGACGTATACCTGGCGGACAATTCCAAGTATGAGTCTGTGGACATTCCCGTAGCAAACAACTATTCCAACGTACAAGGCCAGGCTCCCGGTGCAAACCGCAGTGTCGCATCGGGTATCTCTAATGCCTTGTCCGTGAATAAAGGGGAGGTGAACACGAATGTGGCTCCCGATATTTATTATCCGGCAATAAACCTGGGGAACAACACTTTCAGGTTCTTTGTGGGTTATGGACGCAGGCTGAACAAGGTGAGCGGGGATCTGAGTCTGTTTGACCGGGAGCGGGTAAAGAGACTCATGAACGGCGTCGTATCAGGAGGTGAATATATCCGTTTTATCGGTGAAAAGGGCAACGGAGTAGGTTTTACATATCATCTCTATTATAGTTCGACATCAGAAGGAGTCACTATGACCTTTGATGACAATACTGTTGAAGATGGCATTTATACAGAGACGAGCAAAATAAGGTTTATGGGACCTTTGTATGCTTCACGTCTTGTGTCCAGAAACGGCAAGCATGTATTTACAGATAACATAAGCCTGGGAGTGATAATGCTTGACGATGACCAGACTTTCAATAAATATGAATCGATAACTACCGGCTATAACCTGGGATACTCTTTTGACATAAACTGGCAATATTTTATTACGGACAAGCTCTCTATTGGTGCGGACTTGTCATATACAGCCGGCGTGTTAAGGAATATAACAGTGAAAGAGGGTGGAATGACAAGGAGCTATGAACTGGACAAGGATCATTATGAGGGTTTGGTGCATATGGCTCTTTGCGCCCAGCTGGTATATACTTTCTGAAATGCTAAAAATGGCTAAATAAGCCACTTTAGTCGGAAAACTCTGCGCGCCGCGTAGAGTTTTCTTGTATCTTTGCGCCCCGAAAAGAAGGACGTTTTGATGATTATAAATCTAACAAATAGAGAGGAAATACGTCAAAGGGCTATAGAAACGGCATCTGAGATTCTTATGAGGGATAGAAATCTCTCAATGAGGATGGATGATGTGGCACAGGAACTGTCTGTTTCAAAACGTACCTTATATGAGATATTCGGCAGTAAGGAGGAACTCCTTATGGAATGCATGAAAAGGCATATTGCCCGAATGTCACAGATGCTGGAGGATGAGATTGGCAGGGAAGAGGATGTGCTCACGGTTTTCCTTAAGCATCTGGAGATCCTGATTAATGAATCACGAGAAAGAGACCACAACAAGTTTGAGGATATGGATAAGTATCCCAAGCTTAAGAAACTGTTTCATGAGCATCTGGCCGATATGGCACGCCGCATGCGCGGTTTCATGGAGCTGGGTGTGAAACAGGGGGTGTTCCGCGATGACCTTAACATGGATGTCCTTATGAAGGCGTTCAGCGCCATGGGGGCAATGGTCAACAAGGAGTGTGAGAGAGGTGAACTGCATTATGATGAGCTCATTGACGGCACTATTGTGGTTCTGCTGCGTGGCATAGCTGCACCTAAGGGTATGGCAAAACTTGAAAAGTATAGGTATAAATCAAATAACAGATGATGAAAAGATGTTCAATGGCAAGGATGTTGTTCCTTGCATCGGTTGTACTTGCTGCCACAGGGGTGGTGAAAGCTCAGGAGCCTGAGAGGCAGGAGCTCAAGATCACTCTTGATGACGCCCTCAACATAGCTTTGAGTGACAACCCTACAATCAAGGTGGCAGAGCAACAGATTGAGGTTAAGAAAATCAGTAAGGATGAGGCCTGGCAGGCACTTCTGCCAAGTGCCGATTTCAGCGGAACAGTTCAGTACACTGTTCTGGCTGCCGTAATGAAACTGAGTGGTATGGAGTTCAAGATGGGTCAGGATAACACCAGTACCTGGAACGGCCAGTTGCAGGTAAGCCTGCCGGTATTTGCTCCCACTGTGTATGCTACCATGAATCTGACCAAGACGGATCTGGACAATGCGGTAGAACAGAGCCGCAGTTCAAAGCTGGATCTGGTTAATCAGGTGACTAAGGCCTATTATCAGGTCATACTTGCCCAAGACAGTTATGATGTGCTGTGCAAGAGCCTTGATCAGGCACAGAAAAACTTTGATGTCGTAAAGTCTCTCTATGAACTGGGCGGAACCAGTGAGTATGACAAGATCAGTGCCGAGGTTCAGCTGCGCAGTCTGAATCCTACAGTTATACAGGCCCGTAACGCAGTCAACCTGGCCAAGTTGCAGCTTATGCTGCTCATGGGTATCGATCCCGAAACTGAGATAGTAGTTGAAGGCAGTATGGAGGATTATGAGGACCGTCTTTACGGCGAGGCTCTGCAGGCTGGCAGTTATTCTCTTGAAAACAACACGAATATGCGTCAGCTCAAACTCAATGAGACCATGCTTAACCAGACTCTTCGTGTCCAGAGGATGAATTTCCTTCCGACACTAGCCCTTGCCGGTACATATTCCTTCCAGTCACTTTACAATGACAACTGGAAAGTGTATGATTATGACTGGTCCAAGAGTTCGTCAATAGTGCTGTCGCTCTCTATTCCCATTTTCCGTATGGGTAACTTTACCAAGATTCGCAGTACCAAACTGCAGATCAGTCAGCTCAATGAGAACATCGGTTATACGGAGAAGCAGCTGAACATGCAGGTGCGCAGTTATGTGGACAACATGAAGGCCAACGCAGAGCAGGTGGCCAGTAACCGTGAGGCTATAGAGCAGGCCGAGAAGGGACGTGAGATAGCCAGCAAACGCTATGAGATAGGTAAGGGTACAATACTGGAACTGAATAACAGTGAGGTTTCTCTTACACAGGCCAAACTTACATACAGCCAGTCTATATACAATTATCTGGCAGCCAAGGCAGACCTGGACAAGGTGCTTGGCAATGAAGATGTTATAAGGAAATAAGAACAAAAAGATATAGAATATGAAAGCATTCAGATTTTTTGGAATCGCTCTCTGCTCGATGCTTATAGTAGCATGCGGGCAGAAAAAGAAGGAGGCTGCCCAGGCTCCGCTTGTGGATCCTAATGCAAAACCGCTTGTCAAGCTTGCCATGGTTGAAGAGGAGCCTGTAGCTCAGATCCAGGTGTACTCAGCAACTATTGTCGGTGAGATAAAGAACAACATCGCTCCGTCTTCACCCGGACGTATCAGCCGCATAAAGGTTGAGGTGGGTGACAATGTAAGAAAAGGCCAGGTACTGGTTGAGATGGATGAGACTACACTGAGCCAGCAGGAGATGCAGCTCAAGAACCTGGAGACAGAGTTTAACCGTATTGACCAGCTCTACAAGGTGGGTGGCGTATCCAAGTCAGAGTGGGACAACGTGAACCTGCAGCTTGAGGTGGCCCGCAAGTCATTCCAGACACTTAAGGAGAATACAAGACTCCAGAGCCCTATTGACGGTGTGGTTACCGCCCGTAATTATGATAACGGTGACCTTTACAGCGGTCAGGCTATACTGGTGGTTCAGAAGATTACTCCGGTTAAGATTACCATCAACGTTTCAGAGCAGTACTACTCAAAGGTTAGCAAGGGTGATGAGGTGAGCATTGAGCTTGACGCCTATCCCGGTGAGACATTTACCGGTAAGGTATCTCTGATCTATCCTACAGTTGATGCCATGACTCATACATTCCCGGTTGAGATCAATGTGGCCAACACTGACCAGAAACTGCGTCCCGGTATGTTTGCCCGTGCTACCCTTAATCTGGGTACTTTGAATCACGTGGTTGTTCCGGACCTGGCTATCGAGAAGCGTTCCGGTTCAGGTGACCGTTTTGTATACGTTTACAATAACGGTAAGGTATCTTTTACCAAGGTTGAGCTTGGACAGCGTCTTGGTGACCGCTACGAGTTGATATCGGGCGTACCCAACGGTGCTCAGGTTGTTATTGCCGGTCAGGCCAAGCTTGCAGACGGCAAGGAAGTTGAAGTTGAAAAGTAAACCGCACGTATCATGAGTCTATACGAAAGTTCGGTCAAACGACCCATTTTTACAGCACTCTGTTTCGTGGCTGTGGTGGTGTTCGGCTTGTTCTCATACTCCAAGCTGCCCATTGACCAGTTGCCCGATATAGAGTCCAACACCATCATGGTGTTCACGTACTATAACGGTGCCAACGCATCGGATATAGAGAATAACGTGACCCGCCCTCTTGAGAATACGCTTAACAGCTGTACTCATATCAAGCATATCACCTCAAAGTCATCTGAGAACGTATCTGTAATCACTCTTGAGTTTGAGTTCGGATACTCTATCGATGACCTTACCAATGATGTGCGTGACAAGTTGAGCATGATTACCAACTCTCTGCCCGACGGTGCCGGATCACCTATCATATTCAAGTTTGATACCAGTATGATGCCTATCATGCTGCTTTCCGTGCAGGCCGGTGAGAGTCAGGGTGCTCTCTACAAGATACTGGATGAGAACGTGGTCAACCCGTTGGCACGTATCCCCGGTGTGGGTACAGTATCCGTTACCGGTGCTCCTCAGCGTGAGATCTACGTATACTGCGATCCTGCCAAGCTTGAGGCCTATAACCTGACCATTGAGGCCATATCGGCCATGATCGGATCGGAGAACCGCAGCATTCCCGGCGGTAACCTGGATGTAGGTAACGAGACATATGCCCTGCGCGTGGACGGTGAGTTCAAGGATCCGCGTGACATGAGCAGCTTGGTGGTTGCCTCAATAGGTGGCCGTAACGTTTACCTGAGTGATGTGGCCGAGATTGTGGACCGTACTCAGGAGCGTGCACAGGAGTCATACAACAACGGTGTTCAGGGTGCCATGATGGTTATCCAGAAACAGACCGGTGGTAACACTGTTGAGATTTGCCGCAGGATTAACAAGGCCCTGCCTGAACTGGAGAAGAACCTGCCCAGCGACATCCATATCGGTATGATCAATGATGGTTCACAGGATATTATTCTGACTGTGAACTCTCTGGCCGAGACTATCGTATACGCACTGTTGTTTGTTGTTCTGGTGGTATACTTCTTTACCGGACGCTGGCGTGCTACAGTGGTTGTGGCTATCACCATCCCGCTGTCACTGATTGCATCATTCATCTATCTGTTCGTTACCGACGGTTCACTCAACATCATATCGTTGAGTTCGCTGACCATTGCCATCGGTATGGTAGTGGATGATACCATTGTGGTGCTTGAGAACATCACCACCCATATTGAGCGCGGCGCCAACCCCAAGCAGGCTGCAATCCATGCTACCAATGAGGTTGCCGTATCCGTTATGGCATCGACCATGACCATATTCGCCGTGTTCTTCCCGCTCACCATGATGTCCGGTATGGCCGGTATCATGTTTAAGCAGCTGGGTTGGATGATGTGTATCATCATTGCCATCTCACTGGCCGTATCACTGACCCTTACTCCTATGCTCTGCTCACGCATGCTCAAGCTGGAGAAAAAGGGTAGCCGCATACATACTTTGCTTTACCGTCCCATACAGAAGGCGCTTGACGGACTGGACCGTGCCTATTCACGTCTCATCAACACGGCCGTACGTCACCGCAAGCTGGTTGTCATATCTGCCTTGTTGCTCTTTGTGGCATCCCTGTTCACTGCCGGAAACCTCAAGTCCGAGTTCTTCCCGTCCGATGAGCAGTCCCGTATATCGGCAACCATCTACATGCCTATCAATACCAATACGGACCGTTCACGCGGTGTGGCTCAGGAGCTCTCAGACCTATGGATGAAACGTTATGAGCAGGATCTGGTGACCTGTAACTTCCGTGTGGGTGCTGCCGATGAGAACAATACGTTCGCTTCAATGCAGACCAACGGTACACACGTCATCTCATTCACCATCTCACTTAAGGAGCTGGGTGAGCGCAGCATATCATCTGACGATGTGATTGCCCAGATGCGTGCCGACCTTAACGCGCGTCCGGAGATTGAGCGTTTCATGGTTACCGCAGGTGGCGGCATGAGCATGGGAAGCCAGTCTACAGCCGAGTTTGAAATCTATGGCTATGACTTTAACGAGACCGATGAGGTGGCAGCCAAGCTACTTGCCGCAATGAAGACCGTTGAGGGCGTAGGTGAGGCTTATATTAGCCGTGACAACTACCAGCCTGAATATGAGGTGGTATTTGACCGCGAGAAACTGGCTCAGCATGGACTGAACCTCTCCACCGCAGCTACATATCTGCGTAACCGAATCTACGGTGCTACCGCATCATACTTCCGTGAGGACGGTGAGGAGTACTATATCAAGGTGCGTTACGCTCCTGAGTACCGTACCCAGCTTGAGGATATCGAGAATATCCTGCTTTATGGAAGCGGCACCAATGCCGTTCGCGTTCGTGACGTAGGTCATTTGGAGGAGGTGTTCACTCCGCCTACCATCCAGCGTAAGGACCGTCAGCGTATCAATACCGTTACCTGCGTGATTGCCGGTGGTGCTGCATTGAGTGATGTCGTTGAGGCCGGTCAGAAGATCATTGCCGATATGGACATGCCAGAGGGTGTGAACGTTCAGATATCGGGTGACTATGAGGACCAGCAGGAGTCATTTGCCGATATGGCTACCCTGGCACTGCTTATCATCATGCTGGTATTCATCGTGATGGCCGCACAGTTTGAGTCACTCACTCTGCCGTTCATCATCATGTTCTCCATCCCGTTCGCTCTGAGCGGTGTGCTCATTGCACTGTGGATGACAGGTACATCTATCAACCTGATGAGTATGCTGGGTGCCATCATGCTTATTGGTATCGTGGTTAAGAACGGTATCGTGCTGATTGACTACACCGGTCTGTGCCGTGAGCGTGGTATGTCGGCCATCACAGCTACCGTGACAGCTGCCCGCAGCCGTCTGCGTCCTGTGCTCATGACAACAATGACCACTATCCTGGGTATGATTCCTATGGCTCTGAGCCAGGGTCAGGGTGCTGCAATGTGGCGTCCTCTGGGTATATCGGTTATAGGCGGTCTTACCGTTTCAACCATCCTTACCCTGATTCTTGTACCTACCCTGTACTGTATGTTCCAGAGTACCGGTATCAAGAATGCCCGCCGCAAGCACCGCAAACAGCTGGAGCTGGCAGCTTTCTGGGCTGAGAACAAGGATCAGTTCATTCATGACAAGACAGCAAGAATATGAAAGCAATACTTATAACATTTGACCAGTCATATACTGAGCGTATCATAGATCTGCTCACTACAAACAACTGCCGCGGCTTCTCCATGGTGGAGCAGCTGCAGGGCAGGGGTTCCAAGACGGGACAGCCGCACTACGGCAACCACGCCTGGCCCTCCATGTGCTCGGGCATCATAACCATGGTTGATGACGACAAGGTGGATATCATCCTGGAAAAGCTTCACGCAATGGACGTAGCGACCGAGAAACTCGGCCTCCGCGCATTTGTGTGGAATATCGAAAAATCGATTTAAAGATTGGAAGTCCAACCCTGGGCTTTCAACTCAACTTCCTGACCGGACTTGGTGACCAAGTGTCTTCCAAGCTCCGGTCTTGTCATGTGGCCTATCAGTTTGACGTCCTTGAGCTGGATGATCTTGTCGTGGTCTGTGAGGGGTACGGTGAACAGGAGCTCGTAGTCCTCACCTCCGTTAAGGGCGCAGGTGTAGACATCCATGTTCAGCTCCTCGGCCATCACGGCCGTCTGATAGTCAATGGGGATGCGCTCCTGATATACGCTGCAGCCGGTGTTGCTCTGCTTGCAGATATGTATGAGTTCCGATGACAGGCCGTCGGATATATCCATCATGGAGGTGGGCTGGATGCCGGCCTCACGCAATTCCTTAATGATGTCACCGCGGGCCTCGGGCTTGAGCTGGCGCTCCAGCAAGTACTCCTTGCCTGCGAAATCGGGGGCAAACGGCTCGTCCTTGCTGTGTGGGGTGCTGTTGAATACGGCCTTCTCGCGTTCCAGCAATTGCAGACCCATATATGCTGCGCCCAGGTTGCCTGATACGCAAATCAGGTCATTCTGGCCGGCTCCGTTACGGTACACGGCCTTTCCTTTCTCAGCCTCACCGATGCATGTAATGCTGATAGCCAGACCGGTCAGTGAAGATGTGGTGTCACCACCAACCAGATCCACCCCGTGACGCTGGCATGCCAGTACCACTCCTGCGTAGAAATCCTCCATATCCTCTACCGAGAACCTTTTGCTCAGGGCAACCGATACGGTCATCTGGCGGGGAGTACCGTTCATGGCGTAAATATCGGATATGTTGACCATGGCACTCTTGTAACCCAGATGCTTGAGCGGCACGTATGTCAGGTCAAAGTGGACGCCCTCCATAAGCATGTCAGTGGTCACAAGTACCTCCTTGTCCTTTCCCGAGTAGTCCAGCACGGCGCAGTCATCACCTACACCGTACAGTGTGGATGAATTCTGTGGTTTAAGGTCCTTTGTGAGGTGGTCTATGAGCCCGAATTCTCCGAGCTCGGCAATCTCTGTACGTTTGATTTCTGCCATATATTCTTATACTTTTTACTTTCCGAATGATTCTACATGTCCTTTGACGGTGCGGTCAAATGCATCCCCGTCACGGAGGAACCTTACGCCTACGGGGAGTACGTATATCCTGCTGCGCAGTTCCGTATCGATATCCAGGTCATACAGACGTGAGGCGTCCTTGGTAGTGGTGACAATAAATGAGTCAGGACCCAGGCTCATGAGCTTTTTGGCCATATTGCCGATATCCTTTCTGCTGAACCTGTGATGGTCAGGGAAGGTCATGAGGGAAACTTGGTTACCACGGCGCTTGAGTTCAGCCTCCATAAGACTTGGTGACGCTATTCCGGTAACGGCCAGGACCGATCCTGTGGGTATATCATCAGATATGTCTGATCCGTAAAGCGGATAGAGGTTTCCATACTCCAGCGTGGTGAAATATACCTGCTGGGAGGGGTTGGTCCTGAGTGCGGCTGCCATTTCATCCATTGCCTGGCCGGTCAGCCCGTCGGGACACTTTGAAACTATGATTATGTGAGCACGGTCGCGGCCACGGGCGCTCTCGCGCAAGCGTCCGGCGGGTAACATGGCGTCGTTAAGTATGTTGCGGTGCCAGTTGACCAGCAGGATATTTAAAGAAGGTGTAACCTTACGGTGCTGGTAGGCATCGTCCAGAATGACAGCCTTGGGATGACACAGTTCAACGAGTCTGTTTATACCGATAACCCTGTCCTCACATACGGCAACGTCCAGATCAGGGAAACGGCGCTTTATCTGCATGGGCTCGTCACCTATCAGACCGCTGTCGGACCGGTTATCGGACATGAAAAAACCTTTGGTGTGTCTACCGTAGCCCCGACTGAGCACGGCTATACGATAAAAATCCTTAAGAATTGAAGCTGTATATTCGGTGTGCGGAGTCTTGCCGGTTCCGCCTACGGTTATATTACCTATGTTTATGACGGGGATATCCGGCGACACGCTTTTAAGGATATGCCTGTCATAGAGCAGGTTCCTTATCCCGGTCAATGCACCGTATATCCACCCCAGGGGCCTGAGAATCTGATAAATTCTTATTTCAGACTTCATTTTGTCGCGATAATGACTTATCTTTGAACGTTGGTTGATACAAAAGTACACAAAAAAAGGTAAGCAGGGTGCTTTTGTTAATACCAGCTTTATTGGGATAGCGTGGAAGACTGCATTTTTACATGTTTTAATAACCTTTGATTGTTATATTCAGTAAAAATGTTGTAATTTGCGCCCGTTTTAGACGCTATGGGATAATAGTGCCTGAAGGGAAAGATGCTCGAGTGGTTGAAGAGGCACGCCTGGAAAGCGTGTATACGCCAAAAGCGTATCCGGGGTTCGAATCCCCGTCTTTCCGCAGTTTGAAACTGACTAATTAAAGAATTATCAAATTAACCAATAACTAAAAATTATCTCAAATGAAAAAGGTATTTGCATTCGTTGCAATGATGGGACTCCTTACATTTGGAGTAAACCAGACAATCAATGCTCAAGAGACAGAAGCACCTGCCGTTGAGGAGGTTGCTCAGGAAGATTCCGCAGCTGTTGACTCAATCGCAGCTCCCGAAACCGTTGAGGCTGAAGCAGCCGACGTGGAAGAGGAGGAAGGTCAGGGTCTCCACAAGACAATCAAGATTAAGTTCATCGAGGGTAGCGCCGGCTTCATGTCACTTGTTGCCATCGCTATGATTTTCGGTCTTGCTCTTTGCATCGAGCGTATCATTTTCCTCAGTCTTTCTGAGATCAACAGCAAGAAGCTCCTCGAGGACATCCAGGCTGCTCTTGAGAATGGTGATGTAGAAGGCGCTAAGACAATCTGCCGTGAGACTCGCGGTCCTGTTGCATCTATCTGCTATCAGGGTATGATGCGTATCGACGAGGGTCTTGACGTAGTTGAGCGTTCAGTTGTATCTTACGGTAGCGTTCAGGCTTCAAACCTTGAGAAGAACCTCTCATGGATCACCCTGTTCATCGCAATGTCTCCTTCACTCGGATTCCTTGGTACTGTGATCGGTATGGTACAGGCATTCGATGATATCCAGAAGGCTGGTGATATTTCACCTAACGTTGTTGCCGGCGGTATGAAGGTGGCCCTTATCACAACTATCTTCGGTATTATCGTTGCTCTTATTCTCCAGGTATTCTACAACTACATTCTGAGCAAGGTCGAGGCTCTTAACACAGATATGGAGGACTCTTCAGTTACTCTGCTCGACATCATCATGAAGTACAACCTGAAGTTTAAAAAGTAATTAAAACCCGATTATGAAAACTGAGAATAAACAAATAAAGGCTTCTTCTTGGGCTCTGGGTATTCTCTTCGTAATCTCAGCCGTTGTACTCGTTCTGTTCTTCGGTTTCGGATACGGTGAGACATACTACAGCAACAACAAGAACCTTACAGCTCCTCACTACACCGGCCTTCTGCTCTTTTGGCTCTATGCCCTGGTTGGCATATGCATAGTGGCAGTGCTTGGTTTTGGACTGTCAAATGCCCTGAGGAATCTGAAGGTTAAGACCAAGAGTCAGAAGAGAACCGGATTTGCCGGATGGGTATTCCTGTTCACTTTTGCTCTGATTGCCGCTTCATATTTCCTGGCAGATACATCATCTGTAACTCTTGGTGACAACTCAATCGAGGATACACTTTGGGTACTCAAGCTTTCTGATGTCTGCTTGTACTCAATCTACGGACTCGTAGTTGTTTCAATTGTGTGCTCAATACTTTCTATGCTTGGTATTTTCAAAGCCAAGAAGTAACCTGACGCTTGAATAAAGAGAGTTATGGCAAAGGGAAAGAGAAAAGTTCCGGGACTTAACCAGTCTTCGACAGCGGATATCTCGTTCATCCTGCTCATATTCTTCCTGGTGACCACATCTATGGATGTTGACTCGGGTCTGTCCCGTCGTCTTCCTGATTGGGATCCGGATGCTGTAGAACAGGAAATGAAGATCAAGGAGCGTAACGTAATGACGGTCCAGGTCAACAAGAACAATGAGATCCATGTCAAGAATGGCGTTCTGAATCGCACAATTGATGTTTCGGAGCTGAAGGATATCGCCAAGGAGTTCATTGCAAATCCTGACGATAACATCAATCTTCCTATCAAGGAGGATTATGAGATTGAGGGCTACGGTACGGTAGTTACCACCGTAAGACACGTGATCTCCCTTCAGACAGACCGTACCACCAATTATGAGATTTACTTCAAGGTCCAGCATGAGCTGTCAAAGGCTTATAGTGAATTGAGAGATGCATGGGCAAGAAAGACTTTCGGTAAGAAGTACGAGCAGTGCGACGAGAAGACCGAACAGCCTGTTGTCCGCGCAGTGTACGCTTCCAAGATTTCGGAGGCTGAACCTAAACAATATGGTACTGCACAATGAGTAAGTTTAGAAGTAATGGAAAGAGAGAAATGCCGGAGTTGAATACTTCGTCACTTCCGGACCTTATCTTTACCGTATTGTTCTTCTTCATGATGGTAACATCAATGCGTGAAGTTGAGGTAAAGGTTCAGGTAAAGACTCCTACGGGAAGTTCAGAAATTGAGAAACTTGAGAGAAAGTCTCTGGTGTCACATATCTACATCGGTCCTCCCGCAAAGCAGTATCGTGCAACATTCGGTTCTGCTCCTCAGATTCAGCTCAATGAGCATTTTGCAGAGCCTGAGGCAGTACGTGAGTTCGTATCAGCTGAGCGTGAGAGCATGGCAGAGCGTGACAAACCTCTTATGAAGATGTCTCTTAAGATAGACCAGGATGTTCAGATGGGTATTGTTACCGATGTTAAGCAGGAGCTTAGAAAGGCACGTGCTCTGAACATTGTCTATTCTGCAGGCAAGGAGAAGGAGAAGTAGACTTCACTTAAGAACTGATAAAGGAAAGGCCCCTGATTTAGGAGGCCTTTCTTTGTTTCTGCAATATCACGCGCATTTTTCCGTTAATAAGGTGTATGAATAGATCGGCTGCATACTTGTGGATTGCGGCCCTGTTGCTGTTTTGCGGCTGCGGGGCTGAGATCAGTCTGCGTAAAGGTGACCAAAGCTTTGCTCTGGGCGAGTATCAGGAGGCTGCAGCCCGATACAAGAAAGCATACTCGGGCTTGTCTGCAAAAGACAAAGAGCTTCGTGGCTCAACGGCCTTCAAGTTGGGAGAGTGCTACCGTCGTATTAACTATGTTCCCCGTGCTCTCTCTGCCTATCAGAACGCGGTGAGGTACAAGTACCAGGATAGTACCGTATATCGTTATCTGGCCGATATGCAGCGAGCAAGCGGTAAACTTAAGGAGGCTGAGAATAACTACCGGATAGCATTGGATCATAATCCAGACGACCGTCTGGCTCAGACCGGTCTGGAGTCCTGCCGTATAATTCAGGACCTTAAGGATAACCCCACCAGATACAGCGTAAAGAAGGATAACATCATGAACGGCCGATATGCCGACTGGTCTCCTGTATATGCATCGGCTGAGTATGATCAGATTGTGTTTACGTCATCCCGCAAGGAGTGCTCGGGTGATGACATAAACGGCATAACCGGCATGAAATACTGTGATTTCTTTGTAATCCGCAAGGATGAGAAGGGTAAATGGCAGAAACCGGAACTGATTGAGGGAGGGCCGAATACCCTGTTTGAGGATGGCTCATGCTCGTTCAGTCCTGATTTCAAGACTATGTACTACACTTACTGTGCATCGGACCCACAGCTGCCGCGTCCCGCAACCATTTATGAATCAAACCGTTCTGATGCGGCATGGGGTGCCGGAAAGCCCTATAGTTCCGCATCGGATACGATATACAATTACGCTCATCCTGCCGCTTCACCTGACGGCAAATGGCTATATTTCGTGTCCGATATGGACGGCGGTTACGGAGGCATGGATCTGTGGCGTGTTCCTGTGGGAGGCAAACTGATAGGAGCCGAGAATCTGGGGCCGGAGATCAATACTCCCGGCAATGAGATGTTCCCCACGTTCCGCCGTAACGGAGAGCTCTATTTCTCGTCTGACGGCCATCCCGGTATGGGCGGTCTGGATATATTCCGTGCTGTAAGTACCAGTGACTCCACATGGACGGTAACCAATATGGGTACTCCCGTGAACTCACCGTCGGATGACTTTGGAATGACGTTTGAGGGTGACCTTACCCGCGGTTTCTTTAGCAGTAACCGTAACGACGGACGCGGCCGTGACCATATCTGGAGTTTTGAGTTGCCTGAGACGGTCCATAAGATTACCGGCTGGGTTTATGAGAAAGACGGTTATGAGTTGCCTGATGCCCTTGTTTATCTGATAGGTAATGACGGCACTAACATGAAACTGAACGTGCGTGAGGACGGATCGTTTACCCAGCGCATAAATCCGGGTGTCAGTTACCTGCTGCTTGGAACTGCCAAGGGATTCATGAACTACAAACAGGAGATGACTGCCGACAGTACAGACCTGGATCGTGAATATGTGCTGCAGTTCCCGCTCTCATCAATCTCCAAGCCAGTCATAATAGACAATATATTCTTTGAATTCGGACGTGCCACACTCTCTCCGGAGTCGGCCGGCTCTCTTAATGAGCTTGTACAGCAGCTTAAGGATAATGCGGGTGTGACCATAGAGATTGGTGCCCACTGTGACTATAAGGGTGACGATGAGTATAATAAGCGTCTGTCACAGCAGCGTGCCGAGAGTGTGGTAGAGTACCTGATAAGTCAGGGGATAGACAAGAAACGTCTCACTGCCCGCGGATACGGAGAGTCTGCGCCCAAGAGCGTGAGCAAGAAGGTGGCAGAGCAGTATGACTTCCTTGAGGAGGGTACGGTGCTCACTGAGAAGTTTATCCTGACACTTCCGGAGTCACAGCAGGAGATATGCAACCAACTTAACCGCCGTACTGAGTTCCGCGTAATACGTACCACTTACGGCCTGTTTGGCGGTAACTGACAATCAGCTGATAGAGATTCTTATCCTCCATTCCTGAGGATACATGTTGTTGGCGCGGTTGCCCAGATTCTTGGCAAATCCCAGAGGAATACCCTTGTAAGTGAGCAAAACTATGCCACGGGGTGCATCATCCAGATGCAGGGCGTCACAATGCAGATACTCCAATGCCTGCTTGCGGGTTATCTCAACCTTATTGAAAGCCTCTGTGTTCAGGGCATCGGACATGGCCAACGCATGGGCCGGAACCCAGTCATGTCCCTTACGCACGGCAACTTCTATTCCCGGAATCAGGGCATAGAGTTCTTTGTTTACCTGATTCATGTCCGATGCAAGCGGGGCGGGTAGTGCATATATGGAATCCCCTTTTACAAAATACTCATAACCGTCATTGAGCCACTTGCGGCATTCGGCGGGAACGGAAGAATCGGCCTTGAACGGTTTTTGAGGTGCTTCACGGAAAGCACCATCGGGTTTGCGCAGCAGGCAGAGGAAAAAGCCTTCGCCGCGGGTCAGGTGCTGCATGAAATGATATACCGGCAGGTTGTCCTGTGTAAGTGAACCTTTTATATTCCATCCAGGCTTGGTCTCTATTTTTACGGCTTCTGCACCGAACTGCTCCATTATCCACCGTACGTTATCCTCATCCTCATGACGGTTGAACGTGCAGGTGCTGTATATCATATATCCGCCGGGTTTGAGTGCCGGCCATATATCTTCAATTATCTGGCGCTGGCGTGCGGCGCACATCTCAACATTCTGCGGACTCCAGTCTGCAACGGCTCCCTCATCCTTGCGGAACATTCCCTCACCGGAGCATGGGGCATCGACCGCAATAAGGTCAAACATAAGGTTGGACTGGCCTATCTGCTTGGGGGTGTTGCAGGTTACCATCACTCCGGTGCGGCCCCATTTGGTCATGTTCTCTGCCAGGATCTGGGCACGGCCACGCTGAATCTCATTGCTTACCAGCAGACTTCCCTCAGGCAGCAGTGATGCCAACAGTGTGGATTTGCCGCCGGGTGCTGCGCACAGGTCCAGCGCTCTTACGGGGCCCGATACGCACTTTCGTACTGCCTGCTCCAGGAACATTGATGATGCCTCCTGCACGTAGTAGCAGCCCATATGTATCAGGGGGTCAAGCGTGAACTGGGGGCGGTGGTCAAGGTATACGGCATTACCGGCCCATGGTACGCGGCCATCGGCACTGCATTCAAGAGATTGGAGTGCAAGGCTCTCTGCATCGGGAATGAGGGGATTGAATCGGATGCTCACCTGAGGCTCGGTCTCAAGTGCCTTGAGCAGCTGGTCGCGTTCATCGGCCTCAAGTATCTCACCCAATATGTTGATAAATTCCTTAGGTAAAGCCATAACCTTGCGTGATTTCTGCTGCGAAGGTAAGCCAAAAAATCAGTATATTCGCAGACAAGAAACAAGATTCACCAATGAAACAGTACTTAGATCTGCTGGATAGGATACTCCGCGAGGGAGTGCAGAAAGGAGACCGCACGGGCACAGGCACCATCAGCGTGTTCGGACATCAGATGCGGTTCAACCTGGAGGAGGGATTCCCTCTGCTTACAACAAAGAAACTGCACCTTAAGTCAATCATCTATGAGCTGCTGTGGTTCCTGAACGGTGACACCAACGCCAAATGGTTGCAGGAGCGCGGGGTCCGCATATGGAATGAGTGGGCTGATCCTGACGGCAATCTGGGTCATATCTACGGCTACCAGTGGCGTTCATGGCCCGATTATGACGGCGGATTCATTGACCAGATATCCGAGGCTGTGGATACCATCAAGCATAATCCGGATTCACGACGAATCATTGTGAGCGCATGGAATGTGGCAGATCTCAAGAATATGAACCTGCCGCCCTGCCACGCATTCTTCCAGTTCTACGTGGCCGATGGCAAACTTAGCCTGCAACTTTACCAGCGTAGTGCCGATACGTTCCTGGGAGTGCCGTTCAATATCGCGTCATACGCTCTGCTCACCATGATGATGGCGCAGGTTACGGGTCTCAAACCGGGTGATTTCATCCACACCACCGGTGATACACACCTCTATCTGAACCATCTGGAGCAGGCCCGTCTGCAGCTTACCCGTGAGCCGCGTCCGCTGCCCAAGATGATTATCAATCCTGATGTAAAGAGCATATTTGACTTCAAGTATGAGGATTTCCAACTTGAGGGCTATGATCCGCATCCACATATCAAAGCAGACGTTTCAGTATGATATCAATTATTGTTGCGATAGCACAGAACGGAGCTATCGGTTATAAAGGGGACTTGATTTATCACCTGAGTGCAGACCTTAGACGTTTTAAGGAGCTCACCACAGGTAACACCATTATCATGGGCCGCAAGACTTTTGAGTCCCTGCCCAAGGGGGCTCTGCCCAACCGCCGTAACATTGTGCTTACCCGCCAGACCGGTGTCTCATTTCCCGGTACGGAGGTCTATTCATCACTTGACGAGGCTCTGAGCCGCTGCTCCCGTGATGAGAAAGTTTACATAATAGGAGGTGCGCAGGTCTATAATCAGGCACTTTCCATGGCCGATGAACTGGAGGTGACAGTGGTGAATGACACTCCGGCCGAGGCTGATACGTTCTTCCCTGAATTTGGAAGTGACAGGAGCTGGCATCTTGTGAATAAGGAAGATCATGAAGCGGATGAGAAGAATCCGTACTCTTACTCATTCATTACGTTCAGAAGAGAAATATAACCTAATTACAATATGAGAATCAAGAGACTAACCATTATTTCCGCATTGTTCATCTGTGCGACTGCCGTTTTTGCTCAGTCGCATCAGTCTGAGGCTGCCGTCCGCGCCCTCAAGGAGGATCCTACACGCGCCGGCAACAACACTAACTCCTATGAATTCAAGGAAATTCATGACACGAAAGCCCCCAAGGGTTACAAACCGTTCTATATAAGCCACTACGGCCGTCACGGATCCCGTTCCAACTGGGGTGGCAGTTCATATGAGAATGTGATAGCTGTGCTGGATACGGCAAAGCAGCTGGGAATCCTTACTCCCGGTGGTGACTCCCTGCTTGCTGCTGCTCGTCAGGTTCTGGCTTCATATGACGGAATGGACGGCCGATTGACCCAGAAGGGTGTCCGTGAGCATACAGCCATTGCAGAGCGTATGTATAAGCGTTATCCCGAGGTGTTCAAGGGCAACAAGCAGGTACGTGCGTTTGGAAGTACCGTTCAGCGCTGTCTCATCAGCATGAACGCATTCACCACATCACTTGTTCGTCAGAATCCCAAACTTTACTTCTACCTTGATACCGGTGAGAAGTTCATGGATTATCTGGATAATGAGAGCGGATGGCAGCGTAAATCCATGGCTGCATCAAGAGCTGCAAGAGAGGCTCTTCGCGGTCTGCCCGATGATACGTTAGGCGTATTCCCCCGCCTCTTTACCGATGTGCCCAGAGCCCGTACGTTTATCAAGAGTGCCCGTAGCTTTACGGAGAACGTATGGAATACTGCGATAATAGCAGAGGACTTTGATATTGAGGACAACCTGTTCCGTTTCCTGCCTTTTGACGCCATCTACAAGCGTTGGGCACAGAGCAACGTATCTCTCTATACCGGCCATTGCAACTCCGTTGAATCAGGTGATGACCGCGTTCCAATGGCTCAGTCATGCGTAGAGGATATTGTTGCCAAGGCCGATGAGTGCATCGCCACAGGCAAGTATGCGGCCGATATCCGTTTTGGTCATGACTATCCGCTTATGGCTCTGGTAAGTTATCTGGGCATTGAGGGAGTAGGTGACCGCATTCCTGCCGACGAGATCTGTGACCGTTGGCTTGGATTCTGGAACATTCCCATGGCCAGCAACCTGCAGATCATATTCTATCGCAACAAGAGTAATGACGTGATAGTAAAGTTCCTCTATCAAGAGCAGGAGACACGCCTTCGCGGCCTGGAGCCTTTCTATGGTCCTTACTACAAGTGGGAGACTGTCAAGGCTAACCTTGAAGGCTACAAACGGAATTAAAGGCGGGAGGAGTTGTCAGCCAGGACGTCGTGCACCAGGGTGGTGACCATCTGCTTGAGGTCATCCATGAACTGGGCCGGCTGATACTGGCCGCGCTCTATCTCACGCAGGTGTTTCTCCCAGATACCGGTAAGCTCGGCACTTTTAAGCAACTCCTCATGGATAAGGTCAATAAGGCCGATGCCCGTGGGCGTGGGGTAGAGGTTTTTCTTCTCCTTGCGCATGTACCCGCGTTTATATAAGGTCTCGATGATTGCGGCGCGGGTTGACGGGCGGCCTATGCCGTTCTCCTTCATGGCATCACGCAGCTCCTCGTCGTTCACCAGCTTGCCGGCCGTTTCCATTGCACGCAGCAGGGTTGCCTCAGTGTATGGTTTGGGCGGTGTGGTCCATTTTTCCTGGAGTTCAGGCAGGTGCGGGCCGTTCTCATCGACCGTGAACTGGGGGAGTATGCGCTCGTCATCATCGGCCTTTTCGTCCGATTTCTCTTTGTCAAACAACACTCTCCATCCGGGCTTTAGTATCTCACGACCTGTGGTCTTGAACTCTGCACGTCCGGCCTTGCCAAGTACTGTGGTCTGGGCGTAGAGGCAGTCGGGGTAGAAGACTGCTATGAAACGGCGGGCTATGAGGTCAAACACGGCACGCTCCTGCTGGGTCAGGTTGTTGGGATAGACTCCGGTGGGGATGATTGCGTGGTGATCGGTCACCTTGCTGTTGTCAAACACCTTCTTGGACTTAGGTAGTTTTACACCCTCCAGCGGGGCGGTGAACTGGGCGTAGTCCTTGAGGCCCTTGAGAATGCCGGGGCACTTTGGATATATGTCGTCACTCAGAAACGTGGTGTCCACGCGCGGGTAGGTGGTTATCTTCTTCTCGTAGAGAGACTGGATGGTTTTGAGGGTGTCATCGGCCGAATATCCGTATTTGCGGTTGCACTCAACCTGAAGCGATGTCAGGTCAAACAGGCGCGGGGCGTAGTCCTTGCCCTCCTTGCGGGCCACATCGGTAATGACAAAGTTCAGGGGACGGATCTCCTCCAACAGAGCCTGGCCGTCCTCAATCTTTGTGAACTTTCCCTTTGTGTAAGAAAAGGTGGTGTCGCGGTATGTGGTCTTGAGTTCCCAGTACTGCTCGGGCTTGAAATTGTCTATCTCCTTCTGGCGGTTTACGACCAATGCAAGCGTGGGTGTCTGTACACGGCCGATGGAGAGTACCTGGCGGTTGTTTCCGTTGCGGTACTTGATGGTGTACAGTCGTGTGGCGTTCATTCCCAGCAGCCAGTCGCCGATGGCGCGGCACAAGCCGGCCTCATACAGAGACTTGAAGGCCTCCTGGTCCTGCAGGTGGCTGAATCCCTCACGTATGGACTCCTCGGTCAGTGATGATATCCACAGACGCTTTACGGGGCACTTGGCACCGGCTTTCTGCATCACCCAGCGCTGTATAAGCTCACCCTCCTGGCCGGCATCACCGCAGTTGATAATGCCATCGGCCTTCTGCATGAGTGACTCTATTATCTTGAACTGCTTGTCTATTCCTTTGTCCTCAATCAGTTTGATGCCGAACCGGGGCGGAATCATGGGCAGGCTGCCCAAACTCCAGTTCTTCCAATTGGGAGTGTAATCATGGGGTTCTTTCAGGGTACAAAGATGGCCGAAGGTCCAGGTTACCTGGTAACCGTTACCCTCAATGTAGCCGTCGTGTTTTGTCTTGGCACCCAGCACATCGGCAATATCCTTAGCCACGCTGGGCTTCTCAGCAATACATACTATCATAATACTACAAAGGTACTCAAAAAAGGACACAAAAGGAAGCGATCCTATTGTGTCATTTTTCGTTAAAGATCAGATTGAGTCCCTGACGGGTATAGTAAGGAAAGCGTGTATCACTTGATATGAGAGGAATCCCCAATGTCATAGCATGTGATATAATGACATGATCCGATGGATCCTTATGATTCATGGTCTTATTGACACTCAAACGAGAGTACGTCTGCATCACATTCTTTTGGATTGGCAGAATCTCTACATAATATGTCTCCTCTATGGAGCGCAACATATCTTCAGCTGTTTTCCATTGCTTGTTTCCTAATCCTTTGTTGTTATATGCAATAATAAGTTCACGGACACTCTCTGCACTTATGTACAAAAGAGCATCAGGCTCACTTAATAAAGAAACAATATCAAGGCTAAGGTTTTCACGGTCTGTACTCAGGTATATGAAGATATTAGTATCAAGCAAATATCTCATAATAATAACATAGGATCTTTAATCCATACTTCTCCTTGGTGTTCGATAAATGCTTTCATACTCCTGTTTTGTGGTACAATAGTAGCCATGATGGCCCTCTTTTCCTCTGGGGTCATCTTTTTCTTCCTCTTCTTTGAGGTGTTTTTTGTGGTTTTGGTTTCCATAATATTATGTTTTAAAACTGTTTGTGGCAAAGATAGTGAAAAATCTGAAACTTGTTCATAACACAAGGTTACGATCCTTCTGTGTCATGCTTGCTTTAAAATGTCAGTTAGTACAACACTTAAATCGTGAAGCACGCTTTTATCTGATTCTATATTGAAAGACAATTTATTGGACGTATTGTGGGGCGATAAGAGCTCACCATTCCATTTGATAGCACCATTTTCTTGTTTTATTCCTTTTAAATATAGAAACTCTTCTATCGTGCTGAATTCAATGGTTGTCGTTTGACCGTTTATACAATTGTGGATATTTTTTAGGAAGGCTTCCAAATCCTGTTTGTATAACTGGTTGGAGAATGAGGCATCAAAGCAATCTACTCTAATACTGAAATCACAGTCAATCCATCCTTCATTATCAAATGATGCAAATTCTTCATTCGTGACCCCGATGATACCGGGCATGGATTTAATAAACATTTTGATTCTCATATTATCCATTTTGATACGTATAGATACCGTTTATAATAGTAATATATTTGTTACATTAAATAGACGCTTGGTTTTAAAAGGAGCTTTTCTCATATATGTATTTAGCAATATACTCAGGCTCGGTATATTCAGAAATAGCATGTGTTTTTATAGTTATGCCCCATTTTTTTATAAAGATTCTCCAATTGATGCAATAGGGCTTGGTTGTGGTTACAATAATGGTGTCGTGCCTTAACCTATATTCCAGATAAATGCGTTCTCCTATCTCAAAACGGCTTATGGAATAGTCCTTTTGCAAAAGGAAAGAGAGACTTTTGTATAAAGACCAGAATATTTCATCTTTGGTTTCCAGGTCCGGAATGGCGAGCAGATTGGTCCGGTTGGAGATATCGGCCTTAGAAAAATGCCTGCTCCCAATAAACCCGGCATAGTTCTTTATGGACATGGGTCTCTCATCATTGATGATGCTCCTGCCCAGAAATCCTTTCATCCTGAAGAACACATTGTTATCTCCATTCCATTCTTTACCTATTTCAATCAGCCTGTTGTTGGGGCCGATGTACGAGACAAGTACGCTGTCTCTAAATATCTCCATCCCACGAGTAATATAACCATAATCGGTCACAAGAAAATCAAAAAACTTGACTATCTCCCAAAAGCTCTCTTCGGCATATGTCATTTCAAAGGGACCTACGGTACACATGTGATATTTTGGTGTTATGGATTATTATTATGAATCAGACAACCCTTACGCTCACTTTCCGGCCAAGACCTTGGAAGAGTTTTACCAGTGTTGAGAGCTGAATATCGGCATGTCCTCTTTCTACTCTTGATATAAAGCTTTTCTTTGTTCCTATCTTATCCGCAAGCTGCTCCTGAGTTAGTCCAGCCCTGAGGCGTTCATCCTTGAGTTGCTCGCCGATAATAAAAGCATCGCACTCCATATCAAACTGCTCGCGCTCAGGAGTGCAGATTTCTCCAAAGTCCTCGGTAATGAGGTCTTCTATCGGAGTCAAATTCAACTTTTCAAGATCTTTCTTATCCATTCTTTAAAGTGGTCTTCAAATACCACAAGTTGTCTTATAAACTGTGTTTTCATAAGCATACGCAGCAAAGTTAACTAATTAGTGAACATAATCCAAATTATTGGAATAAAAAAACCTTCTGATACCAATGGTCCAGAAGGAATAGCCAAGATGTCCCACATGAGGTTATGTGAGAATACGATGTGAGACGGGTTGGTGTGGGACAAGGGCTCCAGATGAGGGGATGTAACACAGTGAACCCCGCTGCACGGTGGGTGAGCGGGGTTCTTGTGGGACACTTTGGCGAAAACAGTACCAAACGGAACCGTCCCCTTTGTTATCTCAGTTCACTTCATTTGAAGATCAGCTGAGCAAACTCATACAAGCTGCGGCGCCAGGTATGCCACTCATGGGCAGTGCCCTCCGATATGTAACCTACCGCCTTGACACCCATAGCGTTAAGAGCCTCGGCTGCCTCCATGACTCTGGGGTTTTCCTTGCTGCCGGAGCTCATGAACACCAGCTTGGCGGTATTCTTGAAGCCGTTTGCGCCGTTCACGTCATCCGGGCTGATGGTGCCGCCGCTGAACATACCCACGTATCCGAACTTGGTGGGATTGGCCAGCGTGATTCGGCGTGTCTGCCCGCCACCCATTGACAGGCCGGCCATACCGCGGTGAGCCGCATCGGTATACACGCGGAACTCCTTCTCAATGAACGGGATGATGTCGGTCATGAGAACAACCGAGAACGCATCGTTGCTGGCGCCGCGACCGCCCTGCTGACCCTGCTGCTGAGGCTGGGGTGCCGGAGCGTACTCGCCCACCAGATGAATGTTCTGGCCCTGACCGTAATCCATCACGATGATGAACGGAACAGCCTTCTTTGCCGCAATCAGGTTGTCCATAATCTGGCCCGTATGACCCTGAACCGACCATCCGTACTCATTCTCGGCATTACCGTGCTGCAGGTAGAGCACCGGGTATTTCTTGTTGGGATTCTTGTCGTACTCGTTGGGCAGATATACAAAGCAGTGACGCATGCTCTGCGTTGCCTTGGACCAGTAGTACTTCTCCACGATGGATCCCTGCGGCACATCCTTGACCTGCCAGAAATCCATATCATCGGACGGAATCTCAATGCCGCTTCCCCATCGGCCCGCGCCAAAATAGGAGATGGTGCCGGGATCGGGCATGGCCGTGCCGTCCACAATGAGCTGATAATAGTGGAAACCCACATCCTGAGGGGCCGATGTGCCCGTCCACACGCCGTTCTCGTCCTTAGTCATCTCATATCGGCGCCCAAGATCCAGCTGGACCGATGTGGCACCGGGAGCGCGCAGCTGAACGCGCACCGCACCCTGGGAGTTCACCATGGGGTACTGACGACCGGGCTGATTGGTGATTACTGAGGGCTTGAAGTCCTCCACTGCGTCCGTATTTGACGGAACCGTTGCATTTCTCTGTTGCTGCTGAGCCTGCGCCGAAACCGCTGCAAGCATCATCACTGAAAGGATAAGTTTTCTCATACTTATGAACTTTTGGTTAGTTAGTTGGAATAATCTCTGGAGCAAATATATTAAAGATTGTTTAATGAGCAATTAGGGACGGTTCTGTTTTGCGCGCAAAACAGAACCGTCCCTAATTGCTCATTTTGCAAGGCGGGTGATGTCGCGGGCGGTGATGGCGGGCTTGGGGTAGCCATCGCGGGTGCAGGTTAGCATGGAGCGGGCAACCTCGGTCATGCTGTTGCCGCCGCCAAGCAGACGCATGATAGGGTAGAACGGAATGAAAAAGTATTGCATAGTCTGAATCCTACGCTGCCCCTTGGCCCAGCGCATGAATGCGGGCCTGTAAGCGAACGCGTGCTTAAAGCCGGCCGCGGCTATATACTCCTCGGTAGCACCCTT
>Ga0265301_10001582_pt1 | contig 29197 bp, 43 predicted proteins | sample AusTroGonzalo_MG_2_FD_193488 | JGI IMG/M metagenome (GOLD analysis project Ga0265301, IMG submission 193488) | Bovine rumen microbial communities from tropical cattle in Woodstock, Queensland, Australia - Gonzalo_04 | ecosystem: Host-associated > Mammals > Digestive system > Stomach > Rumen ... | reverse complement strand
TTTAATGTTAAAGTGCCTTTAAAACGCGTTATTTCGCGTTAGAACGCATATTCTCGTGCGAGTATCTCGTTGCGTCCAAGTAATTTATTATTAGAAGCTCGGCTTGGCACTTCCAAAGCCAAAGCCGAAGCTTCGTCTATCTTTTTCTTTATTCTTTCTTTATTATCCTCTTTATTATTTATGAGTGAGGTTTTCCCACAGTGGGGTTTTCCCACAGTGGGGTTTTCTAACTCTGGGTCAGCACCCAAAGTGAGGTTTTCTAATTCTGGCTTGGCTTCCTGTGGAAAACTCTGTGGAAAACAATGACTTTCTAGGGTGTAAATAATCCTGCCGTCGCCTTGTTTTTTCCATTTTAATAGACCAGCTTGAGCGAGTTCTTTTAATGCCGCACGAATACTTGTAATACCCTCTGCATTTTCTTTAGCAATTCTTTCAGATGCAAAATGCCAACCATCTGGTTTAGCGTTCATGTATAACCATAGACCTTTGGCTTTTAATGACAAGTTAGGATTAAAGATAATTTCATTCGGTTCCCATCCAAAAGGTTGGTCTATGTTTTTATTAAAGTTGCTCATTTTATACCTCCGAGCTTCTGTATAAAGAAACCGTCTAGGCAATATGTGATTGTGGGCGAACCTAGACGACTTCTTTATACTCACATATTATTGTTCGCACCCACATTTATATTATATGTAAGCATAATAAAAAAGTCAATAAGAAAACCCACCTAGCGATAAACGAAAGCGTGCGTAGGTGGGTGGCTTGAGGATATATGCCGAGCGTATTATAACACACTATTTATAATTTCTCAATACTAAGAATTGGCCGAGTGGAACCAAAGATAAAAGTACCAGAACCAGCCGAAGATAAATCATAGACATCAAGTAATTGCGTATTATCTGCTTCTGGTGTTCTAAATACATAAATTACAGACGGTCTTGAGCAAGTAAAAGTGCAGAATATTGGCTGATTGCCCTCACCAAAAGTCAATTTATAATGCTCCCCAGTGGTAGAAGTAGTATCAGTATAGTCTTTAATAAAGCTAATTAGTGGACTTGCTGTTTTTTTAGCAGTTTTAAGGTCTAACAATTCTCGTCTTATTTCTAGCATTAGTTGGTCAAACTTATTTATCATATTATGGCTCCTGTATGCTTACTGCTACGGACGAAGTAGTCACTATTGTCATTTTATCAGTAAAACTAGCGTCTGGATTTCCGTGGTCTAGGTTTATTGCTCGCACAACCAATAAACACACACCGCTATCAAGAAAATATAATGCTTCAATAAAAGATATGTGGTCTGTCTGGAAATTAGGCTCGTCGTCAAAATAACCTTGCACAATAAACGGCTCTGCCCCCTGCACCAATATATAACTTCGCCCAGAATAATTATCACTATTTAGAGTTTGTGTCGTCACTGTAATTGGTGTTTCAGTAGCACCAAGACCAATAGCAGATTTTGCCGACGCAGTTTTAATTCTCAGTATTTCCTGCTTTAAGTCTAATAATTCCTTAGTCAATAAATCTATCATACTAACTCCGTCACAATTAAAGACTGCATACCCTCAGAAGATATAATCACAAATTCAGCAGGTGCGTCGCAACTTGCCGTCATATCTATATAAGCTCCACCTGGGTAGGCATTAAGCGATAGTAAAGCGCCAAAGACAAAACCTTGTTCTGTTGGTAAACCCATCTGTGTCATACCAATAGCATTGGGGTTCTGAAAAGTAGCAATAATTCTAATGGTATGTTGTCCTGCCGTGCTAGGCGACCAAACTACGGTATTATAGAAAAAAGTAGCCATACCTAAACCACGGTCATAAGCCGTTTTGATATTCAATAGCTCTCGTTTAAAATCTTTTATTTGTTTTACTAATCTATTGAACATATCGCTCCAGAGTAGGTGTTATTGTTTCGTCATTACTATTACTAATATCGACCTTTAGCTCATTTACTCTAAACTTGCCATTAGTCATACCAGTATAATCAAGCGTATTTACGATTGTTATTATATCACCTATCCAGATTTTATTTTCACCACTTGGCGTAGGGTGGACTTGTTTGCCGTGTAAAGTAATTTCAGGTTTCCATACTGGGTTTGAGTTTATCGCAAGTTCTGCGTTCATATTACGAGTCAAAGTATCTAATACTGAAATGCTACTCTCTTGATACATTGTTTCATAATAACCATATTTATGTATTGCTTGGCTATTTGAAACCGTAGTAAATAATGCTGTATTTTCAGAAGCTATTGGCGATATATCACCTGCACCAACACCAAGCATAGAACTTGAAAATCCACTTATTTCAGGTGCTTTTAGTGAAGTTGCCGAAGTGCCATTAAGAATTGTTGGGAAGTTTGCTACCCAATCTGTTATATTAGTGCCAAAGTTTTTTTCTTTATAAATATCGTATGTTTTATCGGCATGAAAATAAATATCAAAAGGCCCAGCACCAGTCTGATTATCGCACCTATCACAAAGCCACTCTTTTACTGTCTTATAGTTATCAAATGTATTTATAATACTATCCATTGAATCGGCGTGGCCAACTACAAATCCATAACCTTTGCCAGCATTACTTGAAACTGTATTAGCAAGCGTTATCATTTGCACGATTAAAGTATTCATATCACCAGTAATCGTGCCAAGTGGTAAATTAGTTATTGTATCTCTAATAAATACACCATTTAAGAGGTTCAAAAAGCCGTCAAAATGAAGCGATAAATTAGCACTTGCTTGTAATGGCTCATAACTTGGCATTGTAGCAAGAAAACCCCCAACAACAGAAACGCCATCTCTTGTCAAACGGCACTCTAATGCTAATGGCTTCAATAAATCATTTATCGTATAGTTGCGTTCTAAACACCAGTTATTAAATAGTTTATCATTTATCGTAAAATCTATTGAATCCGCACCAATTTTAGTTCTACGGCGTGTATAAGTTAGATTCTGAGCCAAAGAACGGCAATCGCCTACTAGGTTGCCGTTTATATAGAGATTTACTTCGTATTTTGCATATTCTAACATTATCCTACTACCTCTTGCCACTTAAGCACTGCTGATGGTGCGTCATTATTATCAGCCGTATAAGCGATTTTATTTTGTCCAGGCCTTAGGTATAACCATTGTCCACCAACATTATTAAGCACATTGACGCCATTGAGTTTAGCAGTCTTATTAAGCATATCTACAACTAATGTCTGCGTAGAAGTTATCGTGCCAGTATAAGTGAAAATCGTACCAGTGCTGATATTCTCAATTTGTGGGTCAATTGACGGGCCTTTAATCTCTAATACAGGGTAAACATTGTCAATGGATTCATTATCAAGAAATGTTATACCACCACCAGAGCCTGCTTCCCACTCTGCACCTATTGCGTCCCACACTACACCGTCCTCGTCCCAAATTAAACCACCTTGAATTGCTAAAGAAGCTAGAGGAATATTCGCGCTTTTGCCGTAAATTTCTTCCCCCTCGTCGTCTTCTGAATAGGTATAATAATTAACATCCTCAAAATTAAGTGCAATATGATATTCTGGGAATAATTGGTAAAGTTCTTTTACTTCAGGTGCGTCAACAATAAAACCACGCTTGCGTTGTATCGCTGAGCCATCAGGGAACACATAAATAACCGTATAATAGTGATTTTTACGGAAGAAAGTAAAGAATTCCCTACGCTTTTCTTCTATCATTGCCTTGCTAACAGTAGAATCGCCAACATAACCATCAAAATTCTGTTTAGAAGCACGCCTAACCTGCCCAGCAAGCAATACCCCATCATTACCTTGCACTTCTACAATATCGTTATTAAAAACATTGGCAGAAAAGTGTATTTGTTTCTTTAAGAATTCATAATAACCAGAACCTAACAAAAATCTCTCGTCGTCGTCCCTTTTAAACAAGGCTAAGATAAAACCAGTTGTCATTATATCATTGAGATTCATTAGGCAGCCCTCCTTATGCTTTCCATCATTACTTGACCGATTTCGTCTGCGTCAAGCACATTATTTATTTTGTTTGTCATATAAACATTTATTGGTCTAGTATTTCCAATATCTTGCTCGTTCATTTCAACTGCTAAGGTTTGTGCAAGAAGTCCAGCCCAGTTATCAGTATTCTTTTCAAGTGGCAATACTGCTTCTTGACCTTCTTCGCCTATCATAGCAATAGTTGCAGAAGTTGCAATACCACCTTGTGCAAGTCTTGGTATTTGTATTCTATCTATATGACCAATATTCACACCGAGCCAACCAAAGGCACCGTTAATTATATCGAGGAAGCCGTTTAAGAGGTCAATAGGTATGTTTATAAAGTTCTCAATAAATGAAATCATACCGTTAATCGCACCCTTGAAAATATCGCCAACGAAATTACCAAAGTCGGCGGCAAACTGACCGAAGCGAGATGTAATCCAGTCCCATAAATTGCCTACTAATGTTCCAAATGCACCAATTAAAGCACCGAGAATCTGTGGAACTGCCGCCACAATACCAAAGAATAGTTGTATTGCTCCGTCTATAATCATTGCAAGATTACCTGGGTCTAGTAAGAATTCTACAATATTAGTTATAATCTGCGGTAATGCTTCTACTAATGCTGTTAGAATTGTAGGTAATGCTTTTACAATTTCAAGAAGCAAAGTAATAGCAGACTGTAAAATCAGAGTTAGAAAATCTGGTCTAGTTAATTGTATTGCCATTGTCGTAATTAAATTGGTAATAGCAGTTATTAACTGAGGTATTATTGTAGGAATTGCCGCCACAAGCGAATTCATTAACTGCATTAAACCATCTATAAACATTGGAATTGAGTTTGTAAGTATATCTATAAAGGTTGGCAAAAATTCAAAGAAAGCTAATGTCAACTGATTCAACGCCTCAATTAAAACTGGCAATATTTGCTCTATAATACTTGGCAACTGTTTGCTAACTTCTTTTACCAACTGCACAATTCCATTTATAATATCAGGTGCTAATGTAGTAATTAAACCAATAGCCTGATTTATAACTTTAGTTAATTGGTTAAAGAAATCACTCAAATCACCTTTACCAGCAATAAATGCGCCAAAAGATTCTTTTAAATCGCCAAAACTATTAGATAATTGTTTTACTTGTCCTTGTGGTGTTTCTGCTAAAGCCTTGTTAAAATCCCCATAGTTCTGTGCCAATACTTCAGATAAGACGGCTGCCTTTTGCATTTCGTCACCGTTCTGCAATAGCTTCTTTTGGTTTTCGTCTAATGTTACGCCATAACGAGTTAAAGCACCGACATTTCCTGTCATTACTTTACCCATTAAATTAGCCATCTGAGTAGCACTATCAGCCGTTGCTTCATAACCTGAAGTAGCGGCAATTAAATCGCCCATAGCTGGTGTCAATGTCTTTACTGCTTCAGCCGATAAGCCAAATGTACCTAATTGTGCTTGGCCGGCGGCATAAATATCGTCCTCTATAATACCTAGATTTTGTAATTCAGAGTTGTACGCCTTCAAGTCGTCAACGGCACCTTCAACCCAATTTTGATTTTTAGCCGATTGGTTAAGTTTAGCTAATGCCTTTTCAGATTCATTAAAAGCGTCCACAGATTTTTTAGTAAACGCAATGGCCGCAGTAGTCATACTTGCAAAAGCAACAGTAAAGGCCTTAGCCATATTTTTAGCCACATTTCCTGCCTTAGAGCCAAAATTACTAATCTTACTTGACGAATCTTTGTCGTCAAAACTTAGTTTGATTACGGCTTCGCCAACTTGAGTAGCCACTACTTAACTCCTTTCGCAAGTTTTTCTTCATTTTTAAGCATTTTTATAGCAGATTTCAACGATTTAGGCATATGTCCACCCTTTGTAGGGTTATTTGCACCAGCAACAGACGCTAAAATAATACTTTCTATGGATAATCTATTTCTAACTTCTCTTGCACGCTCTGCTTGTATATATTTAGCCATCTGTTCTTCGCCAATTTCGCCAAATTTCCACGCTACATAAGTTTCATAACCAAAACGAGCAATAATTTCAGCAATATATGCGTCAATTATATTAAAATCAGTAGATTTTTTGCCTTTTATATTTGAGTCGTGGACTTCTTCTATTTGCTCGTCAGTTAAAAAGTCCGACGCCCGAAAAGATTTCACTCTCGCAGTTTCTTTAACTTTATTAAGTGTGAGTTCAGGCGCCGTCATTTTAACTCCTAGGAGGATTCACCAGTGGAAGCATAAGCACCAGTAGTGGCGTTTAGCCTCATCTTGGTAGTTAAGTTATAATCACCAAGTCTTACTGAGTATTGTGGGTATCCATCAGAGGAATGTAGTGCTGAGTTGTAGATAATTGGGTTTAGGTTCAAAGTGATAGTTGGAGTATCACCAGTTCCAATTTCAATATCGTCGTCAACACTAGGCACGCAACGAGTAAGTTCTACATCTACCGAAGAACCGTCGTCACATAAACCTTGAGCTACTACGGACATATAATCACCCTCGGCACAAATATCAGTTCCGTCCCAAAGGATATTACCAGCCGTTGCAGTTGCACCAGCATAAGTGGCGGCGTTCCATTTCTGAATTGCTTGACCTAGATTCTTAAAGGTATCCATCAAGAAAGTGATAGAACCTGAGAACGAGTCAAAAGTTCCAGAGATAGCGGTTTCACTTGTTCCAAGGCTAGAAGCACGACTTCTTTTGCGAGGCGCTACATTGAGCGTCATAACGGTATCTTGCCCAAGGTCGTCAGCTTCAAGAGTGAATACACTCCACGCATTGTCAGTAGCGTCCCATTTGCGGAATACTACTCGGCGAAGTTGCGTGATATTTTGAATTGCCATTTTTCGTCCTTTCTTAGTTTATATCGTATATTATTTCTGCACTTGCTATTTTTACAACCAAATTATTTTCTGTAATCATATAATTCTGTGGGGTAGTCGTAGGACGCACACGAATATTTGAAAACGAGTATGTAGTGCCACCAACACTTCCAAACAAATCACATATAGACGGATTTTTTATAAGCCACTCTAATATCTGTTGGTGTACGGCTTCAGCTTTAGGCTTATTTGCAAAAGCTACATAAAAATCCACCGTGGAGCGTAGGTTTAGACCTTTCGGAGAATTAGAAGCATTACCACCTCTAGTCACTAGCCATACACCAGAAGCAGGGTTGCCGTCTTTTTGCAATGGTGCTTGTTCCCAAAAGCAATTTTGGTCAATAACAAGGTCAGCCACATTATCTTCAACCATCTGTTGTAATAAAGCTAGGGTTATCATTTAGTAATATCTCCGAAGTATTTTTGCATATAATTGCCACTCATAATTAGCTTTTGTGCGTTTTCCATATAGTGTTCTGTTGCTGGGTTTTTATTCGGACCTTCTTCACGCTTATACGCATAAGGTACCGATTTACCACCGAATGAGCCACCAGCAATTACTTCTACTGTTGTTGAGTTAGTTTCTTCTACTCTAATTGTATTGCGTAAAGCACCAGTCTGATATGGTGCATTTCTTCTTGCTTGTGAAGCTATATCATAACCTAATTTCATTAAGCTACGCATAGCGTCTTTGCTAATACCTGATATTTTAGAATAGTTTAGCTTTACACTAACATTACTCATTGACAACCTCTGTTTGTACCAACAGAAGTTCAATGTGTTCTATATTACCAGTGTGCTGATTTTTACCAATACCAGCGTCCACAATTTCAAAATATGTATTATCTACCGTATTATGTATCATATACCCTGAAACGAGCGTATTTGCGTTTAGAGAGGGCATTTGGCTAGGCATAGCATATATAAGCATATCAGAACGCAAAGTTTCTGGTGTGGTAGATATAGACGAGCTAAAACCCTCGTCAACAACTACATCTAATGGCCCGATAGGCTTAAATTCGTTTCCTACTATCGTTCCGTGTTGGCATTGCCCAATTTCCCACACTCCCGATACTATCGCATTTGGAAATGCTTTAAAAATTGAGAAATCCATTGTTGTAATTCCCACAACAGTGCCAAGCGTTTCGCTCTACAGTTATACCAATATGGCATTTATCATATTTTTCAATTATGTCCCTATATTGAGAATAGATTTGTTCAAAAGCGTTGGTAGCACTACTCTTAAAATTGATTGTAAAGTTTCTGACACTTTTTGATTCAATAGTGTCTGGTGCACCTTGGAATTTCAGAGTAGCACACAAAAAGTTTGCGAGTAATAAAGCTAAGTCTTGATTTGTGTCGTCTAACTCTGGAAATTCCTCAATGCAAAGAAGCGACGCAAGTCGTATCATTGCTATATTAACCAGTAGCTCCCATTCTTCGTCAGGAAGACATACGGCTTGTCCAGTTAAAATTTGATAATCTTCTTGCGTCAACATTCTTTTCTCCTAATTAGCTTTCGCTTTCAGCACTTAAGCCTTTGATAGCGGCGGCAGATTTGTACTTAGTCAAAGTACCACCAATTGGCATTTCGTTCAATAGGATGTTTTGGTTAGTAGAAACATCAAAGAACGGATACACACGAGGTGAACGCTCACCAGTAGTGGTGTAGCCATTGCGGACTAAGAGGTATGCGTCGTCGTCAGCATATTCCATCCACATTGGGCTAAATACACGAGCAACACGGAAGATGTCCTCAGCAGTTGCACCTGGCTCAATGAGGTAGCGGTTGCCAACCTTAGCTTGGAAAGCACCAGTCAATACAGATGGCTTTACAACCAAGATTTGGTCGCCTTCAGAACGAATCCATTGGCGAGCACCGACAACACCATCATAAAGGTTGTCGCCAGCGTTTACAGTGTAGCTAGAAGCTACAAGCGTGCCATAACCACTCTGAGCGGCACAGTCTGCAGCGATTGGGAACAAACCAGTGCTGGTTGTAGAATCAAACATACGAAGGTCTGCTTCAGAACCTGCAGGAGCAGAACGACCATCACCGATAAAGATTGCTCTTTCAATCGAAAGTAGGATTTGGTCTACTAATTCACGAGAGCGGAATTCAAGGAGTTCTGGATTCTCGTAGATTTCCATAGCGTCAAGCGATAGTTTCTTGTAAATCATTTTGTCATAAGCGACACGAATAGTATTTACAATAGCTTCGTCAGCTTTGGTATCACCTTTTTTGAAACCAGCAGCCTCGTTGCCATAATCAGCAGTGCCAGCTAAGGCATTGTTGCGTAGGCCACGGCCATTGGTGCCACCGATATGATAGATGTAGCTAAGGATACCATCATTGTGTTCCATAGCTTCAGTAAACATATTGGTGATGTTAAGAGGAGTGCCAAGACCAGTGATAGCGTCTTTGCTCTCCAATACAGAATTGAATTTTTGGTCGAACTTAAAGTTAGAAGCCTTAAGAGCGTCGCGGATTGCATTGTAGCGAGCTTTCTTGGATTCTGCTTTAGCATCTTTCGACACAACAGGAGTTTCGTTTTTCACAGCTCTATCCCTAAAGTTAATGTTAATATTATGGACAACTGTATCGTGAGTTTCTGCAGGTGCAGGCTCAGCGACTTCAGCTTCCTCGGAATCTTTAGATTCCTCTACCTCTGGCTCAGCGTCTTTTGCTTCTTCTTCACGAGCCGTTGGCTGGACTTCACTCTCTGGTACATCAGTTGTAAATTCGTCAACAACTTCAGCAACCTTTTCCACCAAATCTTCAGCAAGTTTTTGCTTCATTACGGTGTTTTCTTTCGGAGTGAGTTCGTCTTGAGTTTTTTCCATCTCAGATTCTCCGTTTTCGTTAGTTGTTTTACCATCTTCAGTTTCTTCAACCTCGCTACCCTTAGCCCTAGTTGCTTCCACCTCTTTATGGTCAATAGTTTTAGCTCGCGGGTCATTTCCAGTCAATACCATTGAGATTTCCCGCAAAATCCCGATAGGTTCTTTTATATCTAATCCTACGCCGTAATAGCCATCTGGGTACCAGTCAATGCCAGTAGAATAGCTAGCGTCTTCTGATATTGCCCAAGCGTGGTCTGCTAAATGGTCGTCATTAGCAAAATACATCCTTGCGTGTAAACCATCAGATTCAAGCCATACTTTACACGAGCCAAATTGCTTTTCGATAGTATCTACTAATTCGCCGTCTTTAATTTCGCCGTGGTCAGCTTGTGCTTTTACGGTATATTCTTCAGTTTGTTTATCTGGGTTGGTATTAAGTGTTTTAACCGCTATCGGTTTACCGTCCCTACCCATAACATATAGATTATCTAAATCACGGATTTCACCTGATTCCATAATCTGTCCTGAATTTGCAAGGATATTCCTAAACCGACGCTCCTCTGAGCTTTTAGCGTCTTTTAACACTTGAGCGTCATAGAATTTCATACCTATATCATAGCATACTTTTAATGTTTTGAAAAGACTAGAAAAAAGAGCCGGTCACAAGCTCTTTTTCCACTTAATAGAGTATGTCTTAAATGGTGGACATTACCATTATATCATATTTTATTTTTTGTAAATAATTTGGCCTGGATAAATTAAACCACGATTCTTAATGCCATTGAATTCAGCTAATTTCTGAGCATAGCCATTATCGCCGAACAATTCTTTACCAGTGTACCAGCCTAATTTGCGAGCAATACCACCTAATGTATCACCTTTTTTAACTGTATAAGAATCTTCAGTTGGTTCTGGTGTCGGTTCTGGAGTTGGCTCAGGCTTTACATAAGCCTTAGGGCGATAGAAACCAATTAGATTCTTAATATTGATATTGATAATGTTCGTAGCGGCACCACCACCAGTACAGGCTTTACCACCTTGATTTTCACCGAGTAAAGCAACATAGCCATAAGATACTGGACCTAGAGCCATACCTACATGCCCATATTGTCCACCATCAAAGATTAGCCAGTCGCCAGCTTGAATGTCCCAAGCAGAATCTGCCCAGTAAATATCAAAATCGTCCCCAGCATTTTGTTCCGCACAATTCATCATGCCTTTTGCCATACCAGTACCACAAGTGGACACATCACGGTCTGCATAACTCCACCAAAACACACGAGCTAAGCTAACGCATTGTGCGCCGTAATAATTATTAGCATAAATGCACTTGCCAATGGTGTCATTTTTGAACGCTTCTGGACTTGAAGTGTTATACCATTCAGCCCAACCTAAATCAAAATATTCACCCTCGGTTGCTGATACACCAGTAGTTGCATCCTCGAACTTACCGCCATCTATTTCTTCAACCGTAGGAATATCATATTCTTCATAATATTCACCCTGGTCGCCTTCAATAAGAGCAGGCACCTCTACATTAGTATATTCTATTGTTGCTGTGTATTTTTCGTCCTCTATTTTTATGTTAATAGCCGCACCCGTTATCGCAGCTACGATTAAAGCTATTACCAATGGTATTAAAGCTTTAAAGTTGATATTTTTCATAGCATTACCTTTCGTTATTATATGCTAATTTTAGTATAACATTTTTGTAAATATATTCAACTTATGCTTGGTAAAATAGCACTGATTTACCGTTTTCATCTGGTCCATATAGTTTTTTCACTAATTTAGACTTGCGATTTATTGGTGCATAAAATCTATTTATAGATTTAGTCTTATTACTTACTGGGCCATAGAAGTTTATACCTGTTAATGTTGTAAAAGATACATCATTACCATTTGTTTCACCAGCCAGAGTAGAAACTCTTGTTTTTAGCACATATGCAGTGTTTGGCGCTAAACCAGTTATTACAAAATTACCAGTAGTAGCAGAGCCGGTGTTTATTGTCGCAGCAGTCACCCAAGTATTGCCATTATCTAAACTATACTGCACATTCTTTGCATAATTCCCACCATCTGCTTGTAATGCATAATTTATACGCACACTTGTATCGTCTAACAATGTTGCCGACATACTTGGTGGATATGCGAGTGTCGTAAAGACACCAGCTCTCTGAGAACCAGTATCAGCCGAACCATTTGTAGCATAAACCCCTAAGACATATGGCGTATTCCCTCTTATAACCAAATCGCCGCCTAGGGAAGAATTATCCACAGTTATATCACTGGATAAAGAATCTCCTGGGAGTCCACTATAGCGTCTAGGAGTCACTAACCCAGAACTAGAATAAGTCCAAACCTGTAATTCTTTATATTTAGTACCACTACCTATACCCCAACCAGTAATTGATACTGTCGAAGTGACACTCTCTACCCCTTTTATTGTATTACTAGTTGATAACCCAGTTGGTGGAGTATTAGCCGTTGGTAAAGTAATAGCGGCTACTCCTGAGCCACCTAAATAACCAGAGTTATCATTATCTACTTTCCAACCTACATAGATTGTAGAACCGCCCGCTGATGAAGCATAAGTCCTAGAAGCTTGATATATACCTTGCCATACATCTTGTTGTCCACCATAAACTGTTATGCCAGGACTTCCTGTATAGTTCCAAGTTTGAGAACCTGAAATCATAATAGAAGGCGTGGCAGTAGAACTATATGTATTACCACTATATGAGTTAGTTCTTCGCATTGCAAAATAAACATCTACAACAATATTGGAACCAGAAACATAGGCATAATAGTCAACTGAGCCTTGAATATATGTGCTTGTATTTGCTACTGCTACTCTTGCCATTTAGTTCTCCTTAAGATGTTTTAGTATAATAAAGTGTGACATAAGCTGTTTGTGACGACATATTCGTAGAACAGTCTATTCTAATATCAGTACTGTCTGCTATTGCTGTAAGTACATTACCATTATACATATTAGAGTTGCCACTAAAGTTTTGTGGTATATTTGAACATATAGTTCCATTATGGAAAAAACCTTCCATTTTGATTATCAGAGAAATATTAGAAATATTATGAGCAACAGCCTTTCTTGTAGCATTAGGCAATGCTCCGAAGTCTATCGTTTTCTTATAAATAGTTTTGCCGTCAATCCACTTCGTGCCAGTATTTATCTCCGCTAAGGAATAATTAAAATTTAGTGGGTCCTCTACAACATTACTATATACGCCAATAAACTCATTTGGTGCTAAATCTACCCCCTCACCTGGGTCTGTTGTCGTCATTGTGATATTGGCCGCCGAGCTAAGTGTAGTTAAAACAGCTTGGTCACCTTGTGTTATATAACCAGGAATTAAATCGGTTGTTCCTGTTGGCACTAATACTGTTGCTAATACTACATAATAAGCAGTCGTTCCAGACGCACCATCTAGGCTAATAGCAGTTCTAATTGCTGATTCATTTGGTGCTACTGGGTCTGCTGATACTGTTCCACTTACGGCTATAATTCCACAAGTTCCTGGGTTGTCTGCCGTTGTTGCTACGCCTTGTGGTGGATTATCTACATAAGCAACAATAGCGTCTATGCGAGAATCAGAAGATGGCGCAGAATCTAAGGTCACTGCTACTTCAGTTCCAGCATTTATATTGTTAATTGAAGTTTTATTGCCTGCATTATCTTCAGCAATAGCAACATCTCTAATATAGCCACTACCACCAAGATTTACAGTTAAACCGCTATCTACTTGGCAATTCCACCCTGATACTATACCAGGAGTAAAAGCAGATAAAACATCATTAAACGCTTTTACCGAAGTTCTACCACTGTAGGCGGCGTTTGTACCAATCGCATTGTCTGGATTAGTCATTTGTTTTTTCCTTTCTTATTAAATTATCGTATTCGGCAAAAGTTGCCACTTTCATTTTTACTTTTACAGCATTACATTTAGGGCAGTTTATAGTACAATCTACACTCTTATCTGTATCGCCTAAAATCCACCCACATTTTGGACATCTAATCTTTATTGCACTCATACTAACACCTCGTCAAAATAACATCTACAATTAGGGTGAGCGTCTGGAATTCGGCCATTATCGTTCCAGCTTGAGTGTTCCCAACCTACTATTTCACCATCTGCTGTTTTAGCTGTATCTGCAAAGGCTTTCCCTAGGTCTACTGTTTCGCCTTCCATAGCGGCACAGACATCACAAACATCACTATCACCAGAAGTTCGCCATACAAGTTTTACAGATAAGCCATATTTTTCAGCTAATGCTTCGTCTTGTTCTAAACGGCCACTCTTAATTGCATATACAGTTTCGTTTCTAGCGATAAGTTCTGCCTTACTTCGTGGCAATACCTGAGCTAATCTCGTCTTTATTTCACTTGCACTAAGTTCTTCTGAAGCTGTCAAGGTTTCTAATATCTGTTTTTGTGCATATTCTGCATAACCTTTTGCCAATATGTTCGCTCTAGAAGTTAATCTTTGTGTTAAAGATTCACTAATATTTACCTTATTTTGCTTTAAATTTGCCAATATTTCACTAGCAATTTCCTTATTTGACAATAATTGTATTGCTTTTGCACCTTGTTTAGCACCACCAATAGCGTCTTTTTTCATTATATCGGTCATTTGTGCTATTATTTCGTCTAAAGCAACATCTTCACCTTGAGATTTGATTAAATCATTGCCAAGTTTAATTAAAACATTATAAAGTTCTTGTTCTTCCTTGCTCATTGATGGAAGTTTATCTAAACTGTGATTACAAGTGCAATGTTTTTCTAAAGGGAGTGTAGGTTTACTCTCGTCCCCCTTTTTATCCACCGTAGATTCTATTGCTTTTGGTTTTTCATAGTCTATTGAAATTGGTGATAGTAAATCACCTGCTAGGCTTCTTGAATAAATACCGTCGGCGGCCGGCAACCAAGTTTCTGGCAACTCTAATGCCTTGATGGCGGCAGGACCAGAAGCACCTGCACTAATAAGATTTACTAATGCTTCACCTCTAATGCGTGCGATTTCAGCTTTTGCCTTTTCACGCTCTGTTAATTCTGGAATATCAAGGTCAAAGCTAATACCATAACCTAAGCCACCAGTTAAACGGTCTAATTCGTGTTGGAATTGATTCCAGAAGCTAACCAACGCTGGGTAAACTCTACGCTTTGTGAATTGGTGGTCTGATAACTCAGCATTGTCATATTTAGCACTTGAATCGTCACCTAAAATAAAGTTAGAAACACCAACGGCTTTATTTAGCCTATCATTTACAATATCTACAATATCACGAATTGCTAAGGTAGAGTTATTACCTTGTATTGTCTTTACTTCTACTTGGTCTACGCTCTGTCCACTATCATTATCAAATTGTCGCCACGCATATACCGTCTTATTGCGATTTCTAGCACCTTTGAGATGGTTCTCAAGCTCTCGCCTAGTTGCTTCATATCTTTCTTGTGTGCTAGCTGTTATAAAGGTTATTGTTGCTGGTATAGCACCGTTTTCAAAATAAGCACGCTGGTATTGAGCGATTAAGTCGTCAATTTGTGCCCATACTCTTACTGCCGAAGCTGGTGAAACACCTCTCTGAATATCTCTTGGGCTTCGTGAAAACCTAAGTCGCATTACTTGGTTTTCGTCTAATACTTCCACGCCCTCGGTAGTCATTACTTGCCACTCCCATTGTCCATAACCAAGATAAATACGACATTCTGGTGGTATTACAGTATAGCCCATAATCTTATCATTTTTATTACGCCATACATGAATATCTAGCTCGTCCTCTGTGAGCCAAGTGGCAAACATTAAATCAGCAAATTCAGACCAACCCATATCGTCATTAGGATTACGAAGCCACGCAAGTTCTGGTGTTCTTGCTTCTGGCAATTTAGTTCCTCTATCGGTGACACCATAAGGCATTACACATTTCATAGCGTCAATTAGTGGTCTTACTTGTGCAAATAGATTCTCATAATCAGAACATATCGGACTGTGAAAAAACTGATTGCTTAACTCTTGTGCGAAGTTGCGACTTTTTCTTCGGCGTGTTGCGTCTTTAAGTCTTTCAAATAGATTCATTTTCTACCTCTTTCTTCGCTTTTTTCTTTTTCGTGGAAGTCTTTTTTGGCTTTTCCACACTTTCTTTACGAGGATAAGTAAATTCCTCTATTCTTTCAGCAAATCTTTTGCCATCAGTAAAAAATGGCATAGTTTTTATGCCATTCACAAATACTGCCTGATAACAGAGTTCTTTTCCCTCTGGTGAAGCAAAACTAACTTTACGCACATTAAGTTTATTATCTAAAATAAATTTCTTGAGCTTCTTACCTTTATCGCCACACATTGGGCAGTCTTGGAATACGCAAATTATTTCCTTAGTCATTTATTTCCCCCAATGCTCTAGTGATGTATTGCTCTATCGCACCATCTGTTGCTTTAGATAAACGATTAAGACCAGTTTCACCACTTGTGAGATAAGTTTTAAGCACGACTTTATCGTCAACGCTTAATTTCTCTCTAATAAATGATTTAGCAAAATCTTCCTCAAAACAAGACGCTAAAATGTCGTCTGCCTCTCTGGTTTTTTCTGCCGTATCAAAACTGATATTCGCAAGACGCAATTTCTTTTCTGCGTCTATTTTCGGTTCGCACATATGACCTTTAAAGTCTATTGGCTCTAACCCATTAAAGTGTAGCATTGCTCTTTGCTCCTATTTAGCTACTTACATCATAGCATATTTTAAGCAATATCGCAATCACTTACATATATCGTGTGAGCTTTGAATAGTCCAAGTACAGTTATTAGTTTGTGCATATAATGCACGCTCTGTATCTTTGTGGTGATTATAAAAAGCTATGGCAATTATAGCTAGTATTGTGGCGATTATTATTTTTGTTTTCATTTTTATTTTTCCTTGTTTATGTATCTATATTAGCACAAGTGTTATAAAAAGTCAATAGGTTTTTATATTTTTTCAGTATTTTCTGGTAAGCCTGCTAATCTACGCCTGCGAGCTTTCATCCTGCAATTTTGCCCACAAAACCTAGTTTTTTTGCTGTATTGAGTTGTCATAAATTCTTTTCCACAATGAGCACAAACCAATACTCTGGGCTGTCTTTTTTCGTAACTTTTTTTAGCCATTTCGCTATGCCATTTTCTGCCTTCTTCCGACTTATGCCATTCTTTTGCTAATTCTCTAATATTATTTATATGAGCACGTTTTTTTTCTAAAACTTCATCATCAATATTTCTTATATTTTCGGAGTAAGTTGCTAATCTTAAATTTTCTATTTCATTGTTATCTTTGTTTCTATCAATATGGTCTATGGTCAATCCGTCTGGTATTTTACCATTATGGTACTCCCAAACTGCACGATGTAAAGAGTGCGGTTTTGTCTGAGCGTTTTTATAATACCCCGTGCTTATATCTTTCCAATAATTTTTACCATTGAATTGTTGCTTGGTGTTGCTTATAATTATAACTTTCATATATCTTATTATACCATACAATGGTATTAAAATTCAATCCTATGTTTTTTCAAATCATCAATAGCATATCTCAAACTATCCATTAAATCATCGTCACTTTTTTCTGGCTCGTAAATGGTTTCACCAGTAGAACGCTTTTTACGCCACGCATAAGATAAATATTCTTTTTTGAGATTTCTCCCACAATAATATATTTGTCGTTCTTGGACCCGACTTATACCACGCATTACACTTCCACTGTCCTTATTGGCTTGTATAATCCTAAACCCAGCATTCTTAATGTCGCTGATTATTTCTGGTCTAGCACTATCAGCCACGATAAGTACATTCGGGTCTATATTGTACGACTTTAATAATTCTGGGTATTGTGAACTTAATATGCCTTGTTCATATATTTCTTCTATTATGCCTAACGAACCATCTTCATTTTCATATATGGCAGTCATAGCTGTTGGATGTCCAAAACCAAAATCTAAACCATAACGCACAAGTTTCCCATTCTGTTTAATTTCTTCCTCACTTGCTTCTAGCCACGACGAATAAATATTTCCCTCTAATACACCGATTTGACCTAAACCATAAACCGTCCACCAGTTGCTCGGTTCTTCACCCTCTTTAGGTTTCCTGCTCTCTATATTCTCACGCTCTTGTTTACTTAATGCCTCATTGTCTAAATAGGTAAGGCATAGAAAGCTAGTCTTATCTGGTTTCTTTTCCACAAGCTCCTCATGCGCCCAGAACTTAGCGCTAGGGTTGTAGTCTAGGATTACAAAATCACGGGTACGAGTTGCGAGTTGGTCAAAGGTTTCATAAGTTATACCATTAGCCTCATTTACAAATAATACATCACGCCTTGGGCCTCTTGATGTCATATTGTCAGTAGATAAAAACTCTATTTGCGAGCCATTATCAAAATTGTATATTTTACTTGATTTGTTAAAATTAGCGTCGTCCCATCTATTTGTTTCCTGCATAATCTTCTTAAAATCACGCATTGTGCCAGTTGCAAGGTGGTTATAAGTCATACCAGCAACCGTTATAAGCGAATTAGGGTAGCTTTCTGCATATCCTATAAGTAAAATCATTATCGAAAAAGTCTTAGAAGCAGACGCACCACCCTGTATAACCTTATAGAAAGTCGGCTCAAGTATTGCTTCCTTTATCTTCTTAGTTCCAGTTGTCAATGCTATCGGCATTATCACCACTCCAGCCCGAAGCCCTTATAGCTCGTTCTTGTTCCTCAGCTTCTTGTTTTGTTTTGTATATTTTACCCGTTTGGCCGAATTGCCAACCGATTATTTTCCCCCCTGCACTTCTAACTGCGTGTACTGGCATTTTTACTCCTTTATTTTATTATAACTCAAAACGGCTTTTTATTATAAACTTATCCTTTATATATCGTCCTGCTGTTCCTTTTTCAAAGCTCTCGTCTGAGGTGCTAAGAAAATCCCATTGTCGCATAACTTCAGACATCTTATTATAATTTACGAGCTGTATTTTCATATCGTGCTTGCTCACGCCACCTAATTCATAATAATTACCATATAAGGCTCTGCTCATTGGTTCGTCTGGGAATTTGTCTAACACTTCTAACATTTTCTTACGGTTTATTAGCATTGGCTTATGCACTGCATAATCCTTAGTAGGTTTGCCTGCTTTTTTAAGCGTTTCTACCAAGTGCCTTAATCTTCTAGTATATTCATTAGGTTGGTCGTTATTTCGTTTCTCTATTTTCTCAATTCGTTCCTCTAGTGTTTTGTTATATTGCACTGGCATTGTTTCTTTTTTAGGTTTTAAGATAAAGAAATCGTCATTGAATAGCCAAAAGTTCTCTGTAATGTTGTCATTTTTACACGCTTGGTAAAGCATATCTCTAACCCTCTGCCATTTACTTAAAGCTAGTTGCCGAGCGTTTATATGATGGTCTGGCTTTAATCCATTAGGGCAACCACCGTAAAACCATACTTCGTGATATTGAAAGTTTTGTTCCACAGACCTTAAACTATATCTAAGTTCCTCATTAGTAGGACTATTCTTCAAAAAGTAAACTATATCATAATGCCCATTGGGTTTGCGTGGTATTATCTCTTTTACTTCATAATTCTGAAACAATTTAGAGTTTAAATGTCTTTGCCTTACACGCTCTAGCCATAATGCCTTGCGTGGGTCTTTTTGCCTCTTGGCTAAGGCTATCAGAGCGTTAGAAAGCCCATCTAAATAATCGTGGCACATACCACCACGGCATATAGAGTTTTTGTCGTCTAGAAAATGCTTAACAAGCGTTTGGGGTGCGTGATATAAACCACCATTAGCAAGCACACACCTCGCATTAAACATTTCGTCCTCGCCAAAGGTCATAGTCTTATCAAAGCGTATCTTATGCCTATTTATAAAACTACGCTTGTAAAGTTTGTTCCATACCATTACCCAATATTTAGGTATATTGTCTAAAGAATAGTTGCCTTTTAACGCACAATAACGAGTGCTTATTGAGTTTTCATCGCCCTTATATCTTATCTGCCCGAATTGGTAGATATTATAACCGTGCCTAGATATGCGTGTCATTACATCTATTGCGTCCTCTGTCAATGCGTCGTCTGCGTCTAAAAATGCCACATATTCGCAAGTGGCTTTATCTAAACCGAAATTGCGTGCTTCTGACACGCCTTGATGTTTAGTCTTATAAAACTCCCAGCCATATTTCTTAGCGTATTTCTTACATATGTCTTTACTACCATCAGTAGAGCCGTCGTCAATTAGAATAACTTGTACATCTTGCTCTGTTTGATTAGCTACGCTATCTAAGCAACGGTTTAAGAATTGTGATTTATTGTAAACTGGTATTATAAGACTTACTTTAGCCATAATCTCATTATAACACAAAAAACCACCCTCGCAGTTTTAGGTGGTTTTTCGCTCTGTTGGTATTTTTATTATATCACACTATTCGCCATTTTTAGTGCGTTCTGTTAAATCTACAAGTGGCTTCGGTGCTGTAATCACAGATTCAATCTTTTGCTTTGGTTGTCCATAAATCTGCGTAGCTAGTTTGTCCAATACTGCTATTTTCTCGGTTGATTTCATTTCATTATCAAGCAAAACCTCTGCTGTCATTTTCTCTACTCTTCCGCACTTTGGGTCTTTAAGAACTTCGTGTAGCTCCTCATCTGCCATCTCCAAAATGCGTTCCCACTTATAGCGTAAAGTGTCCTCTTTTTTCCACGCACCATTGTGTCTTGGGTTAGCTCTAGGGCCACCGAATTGAGTAGCTTTGTTTATTGGCACTCCACCACGCAATGTTTTTTCTTTCTTGACTAACTCCTGCTTTGTGGTGTTATTATCATTCATTTTGTATATCTCCTACATAATACAATATTAACACAAACTTTTGTACTTGCAACCTATCGTCTAGCGAGAGAGCATTAAACCAGCGTTGTAGGTCTTGTTTAATCATATATTATCCTTCGGGTAGTTAAATATTGCCGTTGGTTTATTCTTACTACTAAAATCAGGCATAAATATAAGTTTGGTCTTGTCATCGACTAAATCCCACGCTAAATTAAGTGCTAATTTTGCATTTTTGCGTGAATCAGATAAATCTGCCGTAAACTTTTGTTTGCCATATTCAAAAGTTAGCTTCATTCTTCATCTCCTTCATCATTATCGTCTTCATCCATAAACATAGATGATATTGCTGCTATAACTCCACCAAACATTATTCTTCACCCCCGAAAAGCAAGTCTAGGTCTGTTTTAATATCAAACCAAAACGGCCCACCCTTGAAGAACACTTGCCCGCAGAAACATCTATCTTTATCATGAGCAACATCATAGTCTCCAAACCTAAACCCTTTATCTTTCAGCCGTTTCCAAGCTTCGAGCTTTTCCACAGCTTTCTCGGCTTCTTCTTCAGTTTCAAAGTAGTTGCCGAATTGTTTGTGCATATCTGCCACAGCTAGTTGCTCTTCTTCGGTGTGTGCTTCTACTGCACCACAAGAGTTTATAAACCAATATTCTTTCGGTTCTTCGTAATCTTCCCATTCCTCGTTAAGTTCGGCGAGAGTTTTATAAGCCCCAGAAACCCTTTCTGGTGGTCTATGTCCATTGCCTTTGAACACCGCCAAAATATGTTTTTGACCATCAAACTGAAAATCATGAGTTTCTCTCACATAACCATCATCCACTATCTCCCCAGTTTTCTTGTTTCTAAGTTTCATTACTCTACCCTTTCCATAGCATCAAGCGGTATCGCTCGCATTGCTATTATTTTACCTTGTTTTGTTTCCATTCCCTCTATCGGGCTGTTTATTATTACTTGATTCGGCACATTATAAACACCTTTATACGCGCCCTCTGTAATTTTTACTTTTACATCCTGTCCACAAGGCAATTTATACCTTGCTAATAATACAGACCTATCTCTATATCTTGGGCTTTTAATTATAATCATAATAAATCCTCGTTTACACCTAATAATTTGAATATCTTTTTTGCGTGCTTTTCGCATACGAATATTGGCACTGTCGGCTCGTTTGGTTCTCTATCTGCGAGCCAATCGTTGCTATAATCCATAAAATCACCAATGTAAATGCCACCCTTTTTAGAACAATGCTTATAATCGCAAGATTTTAGTTCTTTAAGCTGTGTCATTTCTTCGTGTGTCATTTTATTCCTTTGCTAATACCTTTTCAGCTTGTAAAATATCGTCATATTCTTTCTCGTCCACCGTCTTTACATTTCTAACTTTTTGATAAGCATTATAACCTAAATCCATTGCGTCTTTTAATCTATTGTAATCTGCTCTTGGCAAATCTTTTATAAGTTCCATCATAGAATCAAACCTTTGTTCTACTGGGTCCTCTACAATGTGTTTCTTTTTCTTAAACATAGTATCTCCTTATTTATCATAAACATATTTTTTAATATAATTCAATAGACTTGTATAAGGTACACCTAAAGATTCAGCTAAATCTTTTGCTGTTGCCGTGCTTCTAAGTGTCGCTTCAATAGCACTACGATTTTCTTCAAATAATTGGTAATATTTAGATTTTCGGCGTGATATTGAGCCACCTTTGGCACCGGCAATCTTTGCTCTTTCATTGTCAGCTGCGAAGCCACCTTTATAGTCTGGGCCTTTGCCATTTAATCCACCAATACGCCCTGTTTGTTTCATTTTTTCTGTTATAGAGCCATATCGCTCTGTCATTGTCTTACGCCATTTATCATTAGCGATTTTCCCTGCTTTTGTATTTGCTTTTGGTCGTGCCATTTTAATTTTCCTCACTTTCGCTTGTTATTTCGTGGTCGCAATACCATTTAGCGGCCTCGTTTAATTCTTTTACTTGTTCTACTGTTAAATTGCCGAAGCGTTCTCTAAAACTACTCATTGCTACGCTCCTTTGGCATTTTAGCGAATACTACGGCTCCAGTTTTATCGTTTCTAATTGCTAGTCCGTCAATATCGCCATTCTTTTTATAAGTTAATTTTGCTACGCTGAATCCGTCATTACATCTAAACTTACCACCATAATTAGTTATGTTAGCGTCGCCTGCTTTAATCCAAATGAACGGTGCAGTATATAACTCTCTACCAATTCCCCAGTTGACACAGGCACGCTTAAAACTATCACTGGCTAATCCTTTTTCTGCCTCAGTGTTGCTTTCAGAACCTGTATCTTCTTTGCTCACCCATTCATTTTTATCTTCGTCATATATACTTACAATGCAATTCTTATTATCTCTTGTATGCTCTCGCTTCCAATTCATAGCGCCTACGGTTTCGTCTAGGACATTCATATCACACCTTGCGTCTTTGTATAGTAATAAACTAAGACCATTTTCTTTGATTTGCCCGATACGGCAGTCAATTTCGTCTGCTCGTAATTTTCTAAACTCTAGCTTCATTTCTTGCCCTTTCTTCTATTTGTTCTTCAATATATCTTTCTTCTTGTTCCCTTAAAGCCCAATATTCTGGTCTATCTTCGTAATCATAAGGTTCGCCATATTCTTCTCGTCCAAACATCTTAACTCCTTTCGCTATATCTTAATGAATAATAATCTTCTAATGCACACTCCCAGTCCTCACCGTATAATTCTTCTGCGTAATCTTTTATTTTACTCATTGACAACGCTCCTCAATTCGTTATTTGTTTCTCTAATTCTCGCAAGTATTTCGTTTAATTGGCGTTCTACTTTGCGTTGTGCGTTGAAGTTTTTAACCCAAACTTCGCCGTTTTTAGATTTATCTTTTACTTGTATTTGCATACCCTTTTTCCTTTCATATGCTTTCGTTTATATATATTTTAATTATATATAAGCATTTGTATAAAGTCAATAGGTTTTTTACAAAAAAATACAAAAAACCTGCAGAGTTTTCCACAGGTTTTTAATTTATCTCTTAAACAAAGAGTGTTTTATTTTGAATATTCTTCAATTGCTCCCATATTGCGTCCGCATATTGCTTACCACCAAGATAAGTATGGTGTATGTGGTCTACTAAATATTGTGGGTTAGCATTGTTTATACTACTGTCTTGCCCTGCGTCAATAACTGGAATTCCTACATATTTAGCTACCGCTTTTGCCATATTGATATAGTCTATCTGTTTTAGGCCTGCACTGTTAGTCCTACCCCAAGAGAAATCTTGTCCACCTGAAACATTTTTACCAGTAGAATCTGTAATAAATACTACTGTTGCTCTCGGCGCATTTTGGATAGCTTCAGTAAAGCAACAATAACACGCACCAGCGAATGTCCCATCAGCAGTTGAATCTGGCAACAAGTTGTGTGTGTATGGCACTGTATCGCCAACTTGACCTAATGGACAAGCGTTATAGAAATCGTTTACGCTACCTTCTATTGTCACTAAATCACAGTTATCACCTCTTTTACCTTTATTGACATTATCTTTTAGATAATATCTTATATAGTAGAGTATCTGACCGTTTAGACCACCACCAGCAATACCGAAGTTAGTTGATTTTGTTCTATCAATATCACCAGCTTGGCTAGGTAAATGATTCAATGGTGCGAATTGACCATTTTCAATTAGATAAGGCAAATATTTCCCCGTTGGGTCGCCATTAGGGTCGTGTGCATTCGGGCTATTTCCTTGGTCTGTTATAGAAGTACCGAAAGCAGATAAGTTTTTATATCTCCATTGCTCGCCACCTACTTTAGAACCTTTATAAGTAGTATCAGTTATTAGATAATCACCTAATTGTGGTAAGACAATATCACCTTTTTCAATAGTTATATTAGACCACTCATATTCTGTATCTGAAGTAGTAATAGTCGCTTCATATAATTTGCCAAGTGGGCTAAATTCACAAGTAGGGTCGCAAGTGACTCGTGGGCTAAATACTACATTTTCTGCTGTATAACCTGACGCTATATATAAGTCAACTCTAGGCGAAACTGTATTAAACATATTTATTGGGTCATTCGTTTGTACAGCACCAGAAGCTACATGCTTTGCATAATAAGTAGTAGCACTACCACCATCACAAGCCTTGAGATACCATTTACAACCGTCGTGCAACCAGCTAGGAGTTGCTTCGGTTGCAGTATAATAAAGTGTGAATATACTGTCTGCCGTTGCAGTACCATTGGCTGTCACGGTGCCATCAGCATTTACAGTCCAAGTGACACCGTTCATTGTCTTAGAACTATCATAATAAGGGAATGGATAATAGTTTTCCTTGCCTACGAATAATCTTACTCTAGTTCTTTGTGCATTTAATTTAGTCTTTATAGAACAAGATACTGGGTCGTCAATTACATTAAATCTATCAGTTGTAATTTTTTCATTATATGTTTCTTGGGTTAAACCAATTCTTTGTTGTGCAGCTTGTTGTTCTGCTGTTGTCCAAGCTGCTCCTGTACCATCACACATTGCTGCTTTTACTGCATAATCTAGTTTTTGAACTCTTATGGCAGAATTATATGCAGATTGACTTGCTCTATCTCTTATTTGTGCGTCTGTTGTATTAAATAAACTAATTAAACCATTATCAACCGTAATTCCACTTGTCCAACCAGTGATAGAATTTACTACACCAAAAGTTCCTGCTGGATAACTACCACCACCTGTTGCTTTTGGTAATCTATCAGATGGTATTTTACCATCTGCGTCAAGCATTTGATAATTACTACCACCTTGAAAACCTACACTAAATGTACTTGGTGTGTCATTAGTACCTGCACCTAGTTGTATTGCTCCTTGTGCATTAGCACCTACTGAACCACCAAGAGCTAAACCATAATTACTTCTACAAGAATTAGCATAACCAACACAGGTAGACCATCTACCGCCTGTTCCTGATGATGGTGTTTTACCTTCTCCAATATTAATAGTACCTTCTTGTTCTGTTCTTGGATTTCCTATTACGATACCCGAAGTTAATCCCTCAAGATAAATTCTTTTCCAGTTATAAGTATAAGTTGGTGGAGTAGCACCATCAGAAGTAATATCGGCACATATAAACCAATATTTCTTGCTTGTATTGTAATATAATTGACCGATATAATCTGCAACAGTAGAAGTTGTTGGATTAGCAGTGCCTTCTTTTGTATCATTTTCAATAATACCAAGTCTTGCTCTAGCTGCCACTTTTTCTGCGTCTGTCCACGAAGCACCAACGCCATCACACATAGCGGCCTTTACAGCAACATCTAACTTATTAGCAGTAATAGCAAATTGTTGATTTCTTGCTGTTATTTGGGCGTCTGTTGGTGCATTTAAATACATACGACCAGAAGAAGAAACAATACTAATACCATAATTAGAACCGAAGTCTTTGACTACGCCAGGATTGCTAGTTGAAGCAAAAGGTATATTTACATTTCCACTACTATCTGGACTTATTGCACTATCTCCAGCAGAAATGCTTTTAACAGTTATATCAGTCAATTTAGCATAACTCTTTGGCGTGACTTTTACCCAAGCGTTCCAATTTGGTTGTCCATTTGATTTGCCTTGGCAAGTTCTATACCAAAAATTATTTTTATTAGAGCCACTATCACCATTAGGGAAGAATATTTGTGCCGAATATGGATTATAATTAGGAGCCGAGCCAATATAAGGAATAGTCACTACCTGACCATATTCATTATCGCCATCACCTAAACCATACCTAAAACCTACTTTAAAGAAACCTGCATTTATTTTAGAATCAAGAGCAGTGCTATCGGCTACATCTTCCATTGAAAACGGCTTACCATTTATATTAAGGGAACCGTCTTTGCCAACAGTAAATATGTTTTTTCTCTCAGTAGAAGTACCATTTCCTATTTCAAATAGGTTATTTATGTCATTAAGATTATATCTACCTATTACAAACTGATTATCACTGCCAGCAATAGTATTTTCACCAGAAGCGTGTGAATTATTGCCTATTGCTTCAGTAGTATTTCCTTCAGCGTGTGCAAAATGTCCCTCTGCAATAGTATTACTACCCTCTGCGTGCGAACTATTACCTGTCGCTCTTGTATATTCCCCCTCAGCGTGTGCAGTATAACCACTTGCCAATGTTCTTGAACCCTCTGCGTGAGAACGGTTTACATTGACTTCGTTTTTTTCACTTGCCGAATTCAGCCATACAGTATTGTTAAATGCGCCTTCTATATGTGAAGCAGAAGCACCTGCAACACCCATATAAACTTTTATTTTACTATTAACTGATACATTTTCTAATGTATGGTTGTATATTACATAACCTGAACCATCTTTTAATTGTCTAGTAGTTGCGTCTAATGTCAAAATAGATTCACCAGTTCCAGCAGTTCTAGTTTTTACATAATAATAAGCACCTTGTCCATTATTATCAGTAATCCATAAAATAGCATTTTTTCTTATTGCGTCATTTTCGTCTGATATGGTGATTTGATTATTACTTAAATCTTTAGATATTAAAGTGACTTCAATACTTTGTCCTCTACCCTCTGAAAATGCCCATTTGCCAGTGGCGATAGAATCTTGGTTTGCTTCAACTGAAAAATTACCTTGGCCATCTCTTATATTCTTTAGCCATAAATCTTGAATTTCCTCTTTTGTATAATAATCACCAAGTTGAGTAGTCACCCAGTCCTCAGTTGCATAACCAGTTAAATCAATATCTGTACTACCAATTTTCTCATAATCATTGTTAATCCAAATATACTCGTCATAAACATTATCTTCTTCGCTTTCACTTCTTGGCACTAAATAAATGATATTATCTTCGCCAACCGCAGGCAATGATTCTACGATTTCAAAATGGGCAGTTTGTATCTGACCAATTAAATTATTTACTTCAGTTTGCGTATAAGTTTCAGATTTTTTATAATAATTTATCAAATTATCAACTGTTTTTAATGCTATTCTTGCAATATAATCTTCAACAACTGATACGCCATCAACTAAAACATCATCAACTTGGCCATAATGAATAGCTATTTCTTCTCCTTGAAGTAATATTTCTTGTTCACCGCCCTCGGTTTCCATTTAGTCCTCCGTTTCATTTATTATCCAGCCGGCAGAGTTTCCAACTATAAAATAGCCGTGGGCTGGCTTTGCTCTATAAGCATTATTATCATTAACTGGGGTAAAATCCCACACATACTTACCATATGCTAGATTTTCAGTATCTTGTGGTGTGATAGTGAAGTGATAATAACCATCTTCGTCAAAAGTCATATTACTTCTATCTTTTGTTATAAGTGCAACTTTATCTGTCCAGCGTTTTTTAACAATAAAATAAATCTCTTGCGCCTCAGATAAAATTGGTGTTCCATCTATAAACTTTCTTTGAGCCTTTAATCTAAGCGTAGTGCCACGATTTATGGCTATTGTTTGCAAGTCCCCCACTATTGGTGTGTTAGTATTACTGGCACAATTCATACTTTTAATATAGCATAAAAAGCACAAAAAGAAAAGTCCCCATCAAGGCGCTTCGAGGACTTTTCTGAAAGGGTATAAAAGAATTTAAATTAAGTTTAATTAGTGTGTTTGTTCCGAGGTACTTAGCCCACCGCTGGACTACTACTTCTAGTATATATCAAAATCGTCTTTTTTCAAGTATTTATTCACAAACGCAATGGCTTCGTCTGCACCTTTGCAAATCTTACAATTTATACCAGATAATTCATAGATTTTACCCCAAGTCTTTTGCTCTGGTGAGATAGTGCCACCTTTTCGGCGTTTCATTTCAATTTTAACCATTTCATAACAATCAACACGGCCAGTAATTCCCTTGATAGGTATAAAGACTTCATAATCCCAAACGCCACGACTTTGCCCCATTCTTTTGAGCTTCGCTCCCCTTATCATTGCACTCTTACTACTTGAGCGACTTTCATTTGCAATATGAGCGTGAGGTATATTATTCGCCTTTAGCCAATCTGAAAAGGCAATACACTCGTCGTCTTCTAGTGGGTTAAAGTCTTTTACCACCATAACTTAAAAATAACCCACTAATGTTTATTTGTCAACTTTTTTGAAGTTTGTGTCTTATACCACTTTTTATAATCGACAACTTTATCGTGAATATAAGAATTCCCACCATTTCTTTGGTATTCGTCAAACTCGTCTAAAATAGCTTGATAATTTTCTGGTGGAAACCCCTCTAATGCTCTAACTCTATCTTCAAAAATAAGCTGTAAAATACTTTGCCTACAAGCGTGCTTATTAGCTTGTCTTTTAATTGACTTGTTTGAAAATAATGTCACGGTTGCTGGAACACATACCGTTATAACTGCAACTAAGACTTGTGCTAAAGCTGGGTCCATTACATTATTATCATAGCACATTTTAACTAATTTGTTAAGCACAACTTAAATATCGCCTTTCTAAGCCTATTCTAAATCAAAAGATATATACATATATAGGTTTAATGTTAAAGTGCCTTTAAAACGCGTTATTTCGCGTTAGAACGCATATTCTCGTGCGAGTATCTCGTTGCGTCCAAGTAATTTATTATTAGAAGCTCGGCTTGGCACTTCCAAAGCCAAAGCCG
>Ga0265301_10001581_pt1 | contig 29199 bp, 29 predicted proteins | sample AusTroGonzalo_MG_2_FD_193488 | JGI IMG/M metagenome (GOLD analysis project Ga0265301, IMG submission 193488) | Bovine rumen microbial communities from tropical cattle in Woodstock, Queensland, Australia - Gonzalo_04 | ecosystem: Host-associated > Mammals > Digestive system > Stomach > Rumen ... | reverse complement strand
CAGTCTATCTAATTCAATATCAATCGATTTAGCCTCTTCTTTTTTGTCTTTATTGTCTTTATCGTCTTTTTTGCCTTTCTTGTCTTTGGAATCTTTTTTGTCATCCTTCTTTTCATCTTTAGGTTTGGCCTTATCCTCAATTTTCTTCAAAATTTCATAATCTTCTTTCGAAAGAATGAATTTGTCGTAGGCATCCTGGTTCATGAAGCAGATGAAGGCGTCGTTTTGGCTGCCCCATGAGGCATGTGAGCGCATTCCGTAGCGGTTTGAGTAGAATGTTATTGCGTTGCCGTCCAAAGCCCAGCGCGGACCGCCAGTGATATAGCCGTCGTTGGTGATGTTGTAAATCTTCATATCACCATCCGCCGACACAATTCCGACATCCGAATATGGGTCACGCATGTTGGTAATCAATGAGATAGCAAACCATTTGCCATCTGGCGACCACTGATAATCCATGCTCCCGTAATGTTGAGTCCCATCGGTAATCTGACGCACTTTTTTTGACTCCAAATTTATGACTTTCAATATGTTACGATTTTCAATATATGCAATCTCCTTGCCATCTGGCGAGAATTCGGCGTTGCTGCGCTCGATGCCGTCGTCGTCAAACAGGCGCTCTTCCTCAATCAAGGTGGCGTAAGCGAAGTTCAGGTCTTCCTTGCGGGTCATTTTTGCAAGATAAAGGGTGTAATAGCCGTCACGTTCTGAGGTGTAAACGAGCTTCTTCCCGTCAGGTGAGAACGATGGATCTGCCTCAGCTGCAGGCGTATGCGTGATTTGTTTTGTGGTCTGATACTCGTCAGATGTGACGAACACCTCACCACGCGACACGAAAGCGATGAGTCCGCCATCAGGCGTGATAGTAAGGTCTGTCGCACCACCGAATTTGCCACGTTCAACAACGTTTTCCTGGTCGTTAACTATCTGAATGTCAACTTTCTTCGGCTCCTGCCCTATATTCTGGGTATAAATCTCACCTTGATAGCCGTAGCAAAGCGTCCCGTCTTTGGCAACGCTCAAAAAACGCACCGGATATGTCTCGAAATTCGAAACTTTCACAGGTTCAGACTTCGCCGGCCATGGCATCATATAGACGTTTTGGCTGTTTCGGCCAGCCGGCTCGCTGAGATAGACAAACGACTTATGGTCGGGCATAAACACCGGCTCACGATCCTCTCCGATGTTGGTAGTCAATATCTTATGTGTCTTTTTCTTTGCATCGTAATACACCACGTCGCGTGCCACCGACGACACCTGATGCTTGCGCCATATGTTTTCGCTGCCTTTTCTATCATAATAGAGGAACGACTCGCCATCAGTATCGAACGACACCGAACACACTGTCGCCGCCGTCACCTGCTGTGGACGACCGCCTTCCACCGACACCTTATATAATTCGGTAAGCCAAGCCGAGGCAAACTGCGCGTCGGCGACGTCTTTCTGGATGAAAGCCGTATAATATACCTCTTTGTCGTCAGGCGAAAACGCCATAGGAGTCTCACTCGCCGAGTTGGTGGTCACACGTTGTGCCGCGCCACCTTCAGCAGGCATCACATAAATGTTAAAATTGCCGTTACGGTCGGTGGCAAAAGCTATTGTCTTGCCGTCGTTCGACCAAACCGGACAATAATCATAAGCCGGAGATGTGGTAAGCTGTCGAGCAGTACCGCCTTGTGAATCAACGACATAGATGTCGCCTTTGTAGGTAAAGGCGATTTTGTCGCCATTAGGGGAAATTTTGTTGTAGCGCATCCAAAGTGGCTGCTGCGCCAGAGCTGTCATCGCAATAAACGACGCAAATAATACAAGGAATAATTTTTTCATCAGAAATTAGTTTTAACGATGCAAAGGTAATAAAAAATTTTGTAATTTTACATTTTAAAATTTTGATAAAAATATGAATTTGAATTTGAAGCGCCCGATAGCGTTTTTTGATTTGGAGACGACAGGGTTAAACATCATGCATGACCGCATCGTGGAAGTTAGTGTATTGAGAATCAACGTTAATGGAACTCAGGAGCAGCGCACTTGGCGCATCAACCCAGGCATACCTATTCCGCCTGAGACGACTGCCATTCACGGCATCAGCGACGCCGACGTGGCTAATGAAAAGACGTTCAAACAGGCCGCACCGGAGATTTCGAAGTTTTTCGGCAACTGCGATTTGGCAGGTTATAACATTTTAAAGTTCGATCTCCCAATGCTCGTCGAGGAGTTTATCCGCGCAGGCGTCAACTTTGACCCCAAGGACCGCCAGCTCATCGACGTAATGAACATTTTCATGAAGATGGAGCCGCGCACCCTCAAAGGCGCCTACCGTTTCTTCCTGCATAAAGAACTCGACAACGCACATTCAGCCAACGCCGACACCTTCGCCACTTACGAAGTGCTTATGGCCATGCTCGACCATTACAAGGATGCCGAATACACTGATATTAAAGGAGTTACGACTAAACCCATCGTCAACAACATGACCGAACTGGCACAGTTCTCATCGCATCATCAGAATGTCGATTTGATGGGACAAATCGTGTATGACGAGCAGGGAAAAGCCGTGTTCAAGTTCGGCAAACACAAGGACGAGCGCGTGGAAGACGTCTTCAAGAAAGAGCCTCAATACTATGACTGGATTATGAAAAGTGACTTTCCCGAATACACCAAACGCGTCGTGACACGACTCAAATACCCCGACAGAAATATTGTTTTTTAGCAAAACATTTTTTCAAAAAATTCGTTTTATATCCAAAAAATAATTATTTTTGCAAAAAATCTTTAACATCAAAATAGACAGAATATGGAAGAAAATGAAAAGATGAACAATCGTGAGGAATTGTTTTCGAGACCGGTACGTGCAGGAAAACGCACATATTTTTTCGATGTGAAAGCAACAAGAGGTGACGAGAAATACATCACCATCACCGAGAGCAAGCGCCGCTTCAGCAATGAGCAGAACCGCTTTTTCTATGAGAAACATAAGATTTTCCTTTACAAGGAAGACTTTGAGAAATTCGCCAATGCGTTGAAGGAAACCCTTAATTTCATTGAGACTGGCGAATATCCGGAAGGCTATTTCGACGAGCCGAAAGTGTATGAAGGCCACGACGATATCGACATGAAAGACGACGTCGATGACTGGTTCAACGAAATGGAAAAGAAATAAATTTATTTGTTATCAAAAGATTTAGAGACGCGCAGCTGTGCGTCTCTTTTTTGTTCATAATTTATTTAAAAATAATATATGTAATCCAAAATTTTTCCGTATCTTTGTACGTTTGAATTAATACATATTTTTTTGCAATGGGAAAGATCATCGCGATAGCAAATCAGAAGGGCGGTGTGGGTAAAACGACCACCGCGATAAACCTGGCGGCAAGCCTTGCAGTGTTGGAACACAAGACGTTACTTATCGACGCCGACCCGCAGGCCAACGCCACATCGGGCGTGGGTTTCGACCCGAAAACCATCGACGCAAGCATATACGAATGCATCATCGACAACATCGACCCGCGTACTATTATCAAAGAAACAGAGACACCTAACCTGTTCCTTCTGCCGGCACATATCGACCTCGTGGGCGCTGAGATTGAAATTATCAACGTCCCACAACGCGAACAGATGATGAGCAAATGCCTCGCCCCGATAAAAGACGAGTACGACTATATCATCATCGATTGCTCGCCATCGTTGGGTCTCATCACAGTGAACTCGCTCACCGCATCCGACTCGGTGATAATCCCCGTGCAATGCCAGTATTTTGCCCTCGAAGGCCTCGGCAAGCTGCTGAACACCATCAAGATAGTGCAGTCGAGATTCAACAACAACCTCGACATTGAAGGCATACTGCTTACCATGTTCGACAGCCGCACCCGCATCTCCAAACAGGTGGTCGATGAGGTGAAAACACATTTCCAGACAATGGTTTTCGATACCATCATCAACGTAAACACGCGTCTCAGCGAGGCACCGAGCTTTGGACAGCCCATCATCATGCACGACGCGGCAAGCAGCGGCGCCATCAACTACATCAACCTCGCACGCGAGATTTTAGAACGTAACAGCTAAGAAAATGACGACACCAAATAAGAAAAGAGGACTCGGACGCGGCCTCGACGCCATCTTGCAAAGCCCTGAAACGGACATCACCTCCGCCGACATATCAGGAAACTACGTGGCAGGCGCCATAGCCCAGATCGAAATCGACAAAATCGAGACTAACCCCTTCCAGCCTCGTACCGATTTCGACGAATCAGCCCTTGGCGAATTAGCAGAATCAATTAAGAACCAAGGTGTTATACAGCCAGTGACGGTACGCAAGATGGGCTACGACAAGTATCAGCTCATATCCGGCGAACGCCGCCTCCGCGCATCGAAACTCGCAGGCTTAAAAACCATCCCAGTTTTCATACGCGTGGCGAATGACGAGCAAATGCTGGAGATGGCGCTCATCGAGAACATCCACCGCGAGAACCTCAACGCCATCGAAGTGGCTATCTCCTACCAACGCCTCCTCGAAGAATGCAAACTCACACAGGACCAGCTCTCTGAAAAGGTAGGAAAAGACCGCTCGACAGTCGCTAACTTCCTGAGACTATTGAAGTTACCGGCAGAGATTCAGATTGCAATACGCGACGGATATATCACTATGGGACATGCCCGCGCCTTGGTCAATATCAACGACAGAGCCAAACAGCTCATCATCTTGAAACGCATCATCGATGAGGACCTCAGCGTGCGCCAGGTCGAGCTTTTAGCCCGCCAGAAACCGGCAAAGAAACAAAAGAGCATCCTCCCGGAAAGCTATAAAATACAAGCAGATACGCTTTCGAAAGCATTAAAGATGGGAGTGAAAGTCAGCCGCGACAGCAAAGGCAAAGGCTCTCTTACCATCAGTTTCAAAAACGACGAAGAGTTTGAGCGTCTGCTCGACTTCATCAACAAAGGCAATTGATAATGAAGCGTTTAGGACTGTTATTGATATTGCTCACGCTCGCCTCACAAGGCTTGTTTGCTCAAGATACCCTCATATTGAAGCAGGATGCTCCTGTCGAGGCAGTAAAAATCAGGAAGAATCACAGCCCTAAAACAGCTACATGGCTCGCACTCATACCAAGTGCCGGCCAAGCCTACAACCGCAAATACTGGAAAATGCCTATAGTATATGCAGGATTCGGTGTCACGTTATATTTCGCTTTCACAAACAACGATGAATATAACTTGTATAGAGCCGCCTATGACTACAAAATGGGCATCAATACCAACGTAAGCCCAAAAGCCATCGAGGAATCGGAGAAATACACTGAAGACAACCTCATAACCTTGCGCGACTACTACCGAAGCAATATGGAGCTGAGCTGGATTATCACCGCAGCCTGGTACATAGTCCAAATCATCGATGCCAACGTCGATGCTCACTTCTTCTATTACGACATAGGCGAAGACCTTACGTTACAGATTGAGCCTCAATGGAATACGATAAATGATTTCAAATACGGTTACGGAAACAATATAGGATTAAGTTTAAAATTGAATTTTTGATGAAGATAGTCATATTAGGATACGGCAAAATGGGTCACGAAGTGGAGCAGGTCGCTTTGCAACGCGGTCATAAAGTGGTTTATCGCATTGATACTGAACAAGATTGGTACCGCAACATTGACGGCATAGCAGAATGTGATGTGGTAATCGAGTTCAGCACCCCCGACACCGCCATCGCCAACATCGAGAAATGTTTCGAACTCGACATCCCAATGGTGATTGGCACCACAGGCTGGTATGCGCATCTCGACAACATCAAAAACCGCTGCAAAAACGAGGGTCATACTCTGTTTTACGCGCCCAACTTCAGCATTGGCATGAATTTTGTTATGAATCTCAATAAAGAAATGGCAAGATTCGCGCAAAAATATGATTATCAATTGGATATAACCGAAACACACCATATCCACAAACTCGACAAACCAAGTGGCACCGCCGTGAAACTTGCAGAGGACATCATCGACAATAATGATAATTATGAATACTGGATATTGGACGACGAAGATGCTGACGAAAACGATGATAAAATGTTGAGAATAAATGCGATACGAGAAGGTGAAGTGTTCGGGATCCACGAAATCAACGCATTGTCCGACTGCGACGAGATAACACTGCGTCACGAGGCGTTCAGCCGCAAAGGATTCGCCACCGGCGCCGTCATCGCAGCCGAGTTCATTCAAAATAAAAAAGGAGTATTTACAATGGAGGATTTAATATGAATATGCTGATAACAATACTTTTGCTGCCACTGTTTTTCTCAATATGTGCGGCATTTTGCTACAAATTTTACGAAGGTGCGGGCTACAAAAAATCCGACGCCTTCATCCCCTATTACAACCTCTACATCTTGTCGAAAATCATAAGATGGAACAAATGGTGGTGTTACCTTTTGCTGGTGTTTCCGTACATCAACACCTTTATGGCGTTTCTGATGTTCATCGAGCTGGCGAAATGTTACAACCGCTTCGGCTTCGGCGAGATAGTGGCTGCAGGCTTCTTTCCATACATCTATTTCCCGATTTTAAGCAAGAAAAACGTCACATATCACGACCCCAAGACCACCGTGCGCCCTCCAAAAGGCTGGGTTCGCGACTGGCTCGACGCCATCCTCTGGGCTGTGATGGCAGCATTGATTATCAGGACTTTCCTTTTCGAGATGTACACCATCCCGTCGTCAAGTATGGAAGGCACCCTCATGACCGGCGATTACCTCCTCGTGAGCAAAGTAGGCTACGGCCCGCGCTTCCCTAACACCCCGCTGACATTCCCGTTTGTGCATCACACCCTGCCGTGGACAAAAACGACAAAGTCATATATCGAATGGCCACAGCTGGGCTACTGGCGCCTGCCTGGATTCAGCAGCATCAAACGCAACGACCCTATAGTGTTCAACTTCCCGGCCGGCGACACGGTAAGTGAGGTGTTCCAAAGCAATGTGACTTATTATCAGTTAGTCAGACAATACGGAAAAGAACGCGTCAACAACGACAGAAACAAATTCGGCAGGATTATAACTCGTCCGGTCGATAAACGTGAGAATTACGTCAAACGCCTCATCGCCTTACCTGGCGACACACTGCAAATCATTGACGGAGTGGTGTTTATCAATGGCGAAAAAGGCTATCAGCCACCAAAGATGCAGCATAATTATCTTGTAAAGATAAACGGTAACAGCTTGAACCCCAAAATGTTAGAGAAATTCGGCATCTATGAAGGCTATAGAACACCTGTCGCCAACGAGTTTATCTTAAATATGAACGCCACCACAGCCGAAGAATTTGGAAAACAGCCGTTTGTTAACGAGGTTCTACGAATTATAACCCCAGCAAATACTGATATTTCGCAAGAGATTTTCCCGAACGACACCACCCATTTCAAGTGGAATGTCGATAACTTCGGTCCTATCGTGATACCAAAGGAAGGAGTAACAGTAAAAATCACTCCGGAAAACATAGCACTTTATCAGAGATGCATCACCGCATACGAGCATAACACATTGGAAATCAATAATAATAAGATTTTTATAAACGGTATTGAGACCGACGAATATACTTTCGGCATGGATTATTACTGGATGATGGGCGACAACCGCCACAACTCGCAAGACTCGCGTTTCTGGGGTTATGTGCCTGTCGATCACATCGTTGGAAAACCATTATTTGTATGGTTCTCAAAGGATAGCACCTACGGAAAGATTCGTTGGAACAGATTATTCAAATTTCCCAAATGATAAGTCATGGTAGAGAATAAAAATAGACTGCGAGTGGCTCCTTCGGCAAGCAAGCCTAAAGAAGAGCCGAAAGTCACCAAACAAAACAAGGCAAAAAAGCCCCAAAAGCCGAAAAAACCTGAGAATAAGGTCGCAAAACGCCGTAAGGAATCCGACGGCAGAGGCAGAATATGCTTCGGTATTTTCTTCCTGATTCTGAGTATTTTCCTGCTCATCGCCTTTGCCAACCCATATTTTGGCTACACTCCTAATGCAAAGTGGCTCAATTGGCTCAGCGTAAAAATGACAAAGGAAATGTTCGGTATTGGAACAGGCTATATTATATTCCTAATCGGACTTCTTGGAACAGGCCTCATCTGGAAAAGAAGCTTCATCAAAGCATGGGTGCTGTGGAAATATTCACTCGTTTTCCTGGTGTGGCTACCGCTGTTTTTAGCATTGATATTCAACAACTTCACACCTCAAACATCCATCACGTCGGTCGATATATATTTCGGCGTCGTTGGGCACAAATGCTACACATTCCTTCTGCAATACATAGGCATAGCTGGCATCATCCTATCGTTGATCTTCACCGCAATAATATATGTAATCTTCACTTTTGACATAAAATTCGATTTCCTCAAGAAAAAAGAAAAAGTTGGGGATGAAGATGAAGAGACTGAAGAGGAAGAAGATGACGACGAGCCTGAAATCGAAAAACCGGAAATTGTTGAAAAGCCAACAATCGTTGACCTTACCGACGATAAAGATGAGGAGAATGATGACAATGAAGATGAAGATGAAGATAAGGATGACGATGAACCTGAAGAAGATGTTGAAATAAAAGTGATAAACAAGCCTGTCGATGATATTGAAGAAGACGACAAAGATGAAGAGGAAGAGGAAGAGGAAGATGACGATAACGAAACGACAGAAAAAACTGACAAGTCAGACGATATTGAATTGGAAATAACTGAGACCATTGAGGAAAAACAGGTTGATGAGTCGGGCGAGCACTTCGGCCTCGACACTCTGTTCGACCCGAAACTCGAGCTGTCCGACTTCAAGTTGCCACCACTCGACTTGCTTAAAAACTATGGCGACGAAGACAATGTCGTTGACCGCGAAGAATTGGAAGACAACAAAAAACGCATCGTCGAGACGCTTGCCAACTATAACATTGAGATTGCGAAAATCCAAGCAACCATTGGCCCGACCGTCACTTTGTACGAAATAGTGCCTGCCGCCGGTGTCCGTATCTCAAAAATCAAAGGACTGCAGGACGACATCGCGCTTAGTTTGGCTGCATTGGGAATCCGTATCATCGCTCCTATCCCGGGCAAAGGCACTGTCGGTATCGAGGTGCCTAACAAAAAGCCGCAGACAGTCTCGATGCGTACCATCATAGGCTCCGAGAAGTTCCAAAACAACAAATTCGCTCTGCCGTTTGGTATCGGCAAGACCATCGCCAACGAGAGCTACGTCGCCGACCTCGCCAAGATGCCTCATATCCTGATGGCAGGTGCCACAGGACAAGGTAAGTCGGTGGGACTCAATGCGATAATAGCTTCGTTGCTGTACAGCAAACACCCTGCCGAGTTGAAGTTCATCCTCGTTGACCCGAAGAAGGTCGAGCTGAGTCTCTACAGGAAAATCGAGCGTCATTATCTGGCCAAACTGCCTGACGCAGAAGACGCCATCATCACTGATGTACGCAAAGTTGTGCGCACGCTCAACTCTTTGTGCATAGAGATGGACAACCGCTATGAGCTTATGAAAGACGCGGGAGTACGTAACATCAAGGAATACAATGAAAAATTCATAAGCCGCAAACTCAATCCTAACGACGGACATCGTTTCATGCCATATATAGTGCTGGTGGTCGATGAGTTTGCCGACCTCATCATGACCGCGGGACGAGAAGTCGAGGGGCCTATTGCGCGACTTGCACAGTTGGCGCGTGCCATCGGCATCCACCTCATCATCGCTACACAGCGTCCTTCAGTGAAAATCATCACTGGTACCATCAAAGCGAACTTCCCGGCACGTATAGCATTCCGCGTCATCTCACGTGTTGACTCAGCCACCATTTTGGACAGCAACGGCGCCGAACAACTGGTAGGCCGCGGCGATATGCTGATGTCAACAGGTCAGGACCTTGTCCGTCTGCAATGTCCATTCATCGACACACCCGAAGTGGAAGAAATATGCGAATACATCGGCGCCCAACGTGGCTACGAAGACGCCTATCTCCTCCCCGATGTCCCTGACGAACAAGAAGATGGCGGCGCCAAAGAATCAATGGACCCTAACGAACGCGATCCTCTGTTTGAAGAAGCTGCCCGTATCGTGGTGCAAACACAACAAGGCTCCACATCAATGCTGCAACGCAAGCTGAAACTCGGCTACAACCGCGCCGGACGTATCATCGACCAACTCGAAAAAGCCGGCATCGTAGGACCATTCGCTGGCAGCAAACAACGCGAAGTGAAAGTGGCAACAGAATTTGCCCTCGACCAGTTCCTGAAAGACTTGGATCTTGAAGATAATATTAAAAATAACGGAGTATTATGAAAAAACACATCTTATTGATATTCAGTATTTTAGCTTTGTTATTAAACGCTAAAGCCCAAGATGCCGAAACGCTTTTCAAAGCCGCTGTTGACAAATTGAAATCATACGACAACATCGAAATAACCTTCGATTACAACATGATTAACACCGAAGCCGGCATCTACGAGACCATGGAAGGCGCAGGTTTCCTTCAAGGTGACGCCTACAAACTCCATATCATGGGGCAAGACATCATCTGCAACGGCTCTACTATCTGGACATATAACGCTGATGCTGAAGAAGTTATGATTAGCGAAGCCGATAACTCCGAAGGAGGCTCGCCTCTCGCAATCATCAACTCGTATTACGACAATATCACCGCCAAGTTTATCAGCGAAAGCGGCAATATCAAAAAAATCGAGGCAAAGTCATTGTTTAGCGACGACAACATCGAGAAAATCATAGTCGCGATCGACTCATCATCATTGGAAATCAAAGATTTACACGTCTTTGACAAAAACAAGAACGAGTTTGTCTATGACATCACAAAATTCGTCACCAACCAGCAGCTGCCTGCCGATTTCTTCACATTCAAGGAATCAGACTACCCTGACGCCGAAATCATCGACATGAGATAATGGTAGAAAACGAGAGGAAACATATCGTCTTTCTAGCGCGTTGGTATCCCCATCGCTACGACCCCATGCTCGGTCTATTCGTGCAGCGTCACGCCGAAGCCGCCTCGTTGTACAACGACATCAGCGTCATTTACGTCCATCCCGATGATGTAAATCAGATTGTCGATGAAACAATCAATAATGTCAGGACAATAAGGGCTTATTTCAAGAAATCAAAATCGAAAATAATATCATTATTTAGATATTTCAGGGCTAACAAACTGGCGCTCAAACGATTACCAAAGCCAGATATCATTCACGTGCATGTCTTGACACGTCTCGGTCTCATCGCTCTTTGGCAAAAAAAAGTACACGGCACACCTTATATTATAACGGAGCATTGGTCGCGCTACCTTCCAGGAAACGATTTCAGCGGATTTTTAAGGAAAAAACTCACAAAAATCGTGGTAAAACACGCATCTGCTGTAACCACAGTGACCGACATCCTCGCCAAAGCGATGCAGGCACATGGTTTAAGCAACGACAATTATGTCGTTGTTCCTAATGTAGTGGATATCAACAGATTAAAACCAGCAGAACACCATAACGACATTCCAAAAATCGTTCACGTCAGCTGTTTTGAAAACAAATCGAAAAACATCACCGGTCTGATTGACGCATTAAGCATTCTTGAAGCCAAAAACATTGATTATCAATTTGTTTTCATCGGCGATGGCATCGATTTTGACATGATTAAAGATTATGTCAAAAAGCTAAAACATCAGGAAAGACTGCGTTTCACTGGTGTTTTGGAAGGTCAGGAATATGTCGATGAGCTAGCTTCAAGCGATTTTCTCGTATTGTCGAGCAATTATGAGACCCAAGGCATTGTGCTTCTAGAGGCTTTCGCTTGCGGAATACCTGTTGTCAGCACCAATGTCGGCGGAATACCGGAAATAGTCAACCGAACAAACGGCATACTTGTGCCGCCACATGACCCTGAAAAACTTGCCGACGCAATGCAAAACATGCTGCAAACACACTCAAACTACAATGCTAAAGCATTGAGAGACAGCGTAATAAAAAAGTTTTCCAACGAAACCGTCGGAAAACTCTTAGATGATGTTTATAAAAAACTGAATTAAACTCCCATTTTCTTCACGATCAGCTTCACAAACTCGGTGTTCGAGAAATGACCAGGTTTGTATGCCGTCACCTTACCGATTATTGGCATTCCAAGCAGTGTGAGGTCGCCGATGAGGTCAAGAAGCTTATGACGTGCTGGCTCATTATCGAAATACAATGTCACATTGTTAAGGATTCCGCCTTCGTGCACCGCTATTGATTCCTTGTGGAACAGATTAGCTACACGTTTCAAATCCTCTTCCGACACTTGTTTCTCGATGAAAACGATAGCATTTGACAGGTCACCACCCTTGATAAGATTATGAGAAAGAAGCATTTCAAGCTCTTGGAAGAATACAAACGTCCTGCACATGGCAAATTCTTTCTCAAACTCGCTGATATCGGTCATGTGGGCTTCCTGAACATTCAAAACGCCTGATTTGTAGTCAACTTTAACGTCGATGCTGAACTTATCAGCCGGTTCAACCACCAGTTCGCAACCCACTTTAGGGTGTGTATAAACTATCCTCTTGGTGATTTTCAAGCATTTACGCTCAGCGTCTTGTTCTTCATAACCTGCCTCTTTCAAAGCATCGAAAACTATTCTCGAGCTTCCGTCAAGGATTGGAGGCTCTTCGCAGTTAAGGTCGATAAGAACATTGTCGATATTTGAGGCTCTCAAAGCCGCCATAATATGCTCTACAGTATAAATTCTCACGCCATTTTGGGCGATGGTAGTGCCACGTGATGTGTCAACCACGTTTTTCACCAATGCCTCAACTATAGGCTGACCAAAGAGGTCAACTCTTCTGAATTTGATACCGTGATTTATATCAGCTGGATGAAATGTGAGCGTGCCGCTTTGACCTGTATGAAGACCTGTTCCGCTGATGCTGACGCTCTTTTTTATTGTATGCTGTTTTTCCACCATTATAATCCTAATCGAAAATATGGTGCAAAATTACAAAATATATCGTTACTTCGACAATAATTCTGCAAGTTTTTTCTCCAACTCGGCTATTCTATCCTCCAGTTTGTCTATATTGCGTTGTCTTACAATGTCTTTCATATATTTTGAATAATCGTAAGCCGGAGCGCCCATAATTTGTTTTCCAGGCTCATTAACGCCCTTGGTGAGACCCGATTGCGGTCCGATTATGGTTCTGTCGGCCACTGTAAGATGTCCGGAGATGCCCACCTGACCTGCCACCACGCAGTTCTTTCCTACATGTGCCGAGCCAGCGATGCCCGACTGCGCTGCCATAGCAGTATTCTCCCCAACTTCCACATTATGAGCTATTTGGATAAGGTTGTCGAGCTTCACACCGTTATGAATCTTCGTCGATTCCATGGTTGAGCGGTCGATGGTGGTGTTGGCGCCTATCTCGACGTTGTCACCAATCAAGACATTGCCAATTTGCGGTATTTTCTTATACGTTCCGTCAGGCTGAGGCACAAAACCGAAGCCGTCGGCACCAAGCACCGCGCCTGAGTGGATAATACATTCTTTGCCGATATGTGTCATCGCGTAAAGCTTCACGCCTGAATAAAGAACCGTATTGTCGCCTATCACCACGTCGTCGCCGACATAGCACTGCGGATAAATCTTGACGTTTTTGCCGATTTTCACCCTCTCTCCTATGAAAGCAAACTCACCGATGTAGCAGTTTTCGCCATATTCAGCATCAGGTGATATGAATGCCTTTTCAGAAATACCAACTTTATTGTTCGTATATTCCTGATAAATCGCTAAAAGTTGGGCAAACGACTCGTAGGCGTTAGGTACACGAATCATCGTCGTAGTCACCTTTTCTGTCGCTTCAAAGTCAGCATTTACTAATACTATCGACGATTTTGTCTCATATAGATAATGGATATATTTCGGATTAGCCAAAAAACTCAACATTCCTGGAGCGCCGTCCTCGATACGTGCCACATTATAAACTTTTGCTTCAGGATCCCCTTCCACTTTTCCGCCTAAAAGCGCTGCAATCTGGGCAGCTGTAAACTCAACTTTCATATTCAAATATTATTAAACTCTTTTTTAATTGCAATTACCGCCTTGTCTATCAACGAGTTGTCCGTTGAGGCAATAATCTGCGCCATCGTTGCGGCATCGGCATCGGGATTCTCGCCAAAAGCCACATTGATATTTTTCAAAACTTCATCTTTTACAACAATAATGTTGAACCACGTAGGCTCACTGACGTAAAGACGTTGCGCCAAATTGTGCTCCAACTCGTCCTGAACGTTCTGGATAAGTGCAAATTGAAGGTCGGCTCGCGACATTCCAGGCATAAAAACACGCTTCACAAGCACCGAAAATCTGATACGTTCAAGGTACAGGACAAGCCTTTCGTATGCCTGAATCTTCAGCGGAACGAGAACGTCTTTTTTGCTTTTATTGCTCGTATTCGATTGATTATCATTCTTGTTGCCGGAAAAGAAAAAGAAAAAACCGACAATTGTCATCACCACAATCAACCCTATTAATACCCACGTCGTTGGACTCATTTCCTTCGTTTTTAGAGTGCAAATATAGTTATTTTTTTTAATTTCTAACAAATTTTTCAAACAAAAGTTTTCCTATCATAAAAATCCGTACCTTTGCAGTCTCAAATAGTCAATATTAATTTAAAAATAAAGATATGGGTACATTATCACAGAGAGTCCTCAACATGGCGGAATCAGCCACTTTGAAAATGACGCAGAAGAGCCGCGAACTTAAGGCTCAAGGTATTGACATCATCTCATTGAGCATCGGTGAACCTGATTTTAACACACCAGTCAGCGCAAAACAGGCAGGTATCGACGCCATCAACAACAACGACACACATTATCCTCCGGTACCTGGAACTCCGGCATTGCGCAAAGCCATCGCCGAGAAGCTCCGCCGCGACAACGGTTTGGATTATAAAGACACCGACATCATTGTGTCGAATGGTGCAAAACAGGCTATCACCACCACATTCTTCGCCATCCTCGACAAGGGCGACGAAGTCATCATCCCCGCCCCATTCTGGGTGTCATATCCTGAAATGGTTAAGCTCGCCGACGGCACTCCAGTGTTTATCTACACCACACCTGAGCAGCACTTCAAAATCAATGCAAAACAGCTTGAAGCTGCCATCACTCCAAAGACTAAAGCATTCATTTTCAGCACTCCATGCAACCCAAGCGGTTCGGTTTATACAAAAGAAGAACTCGAGTCATTGGTTGAAGTGTTCAGAAAACATCCTGATATCATCATTATCTCCGATGAGATTTACGAGTTCATCCAATACGAGCACAAACACGAGTCAATGGGTCAGTTCACCGACCTGAAAGACCGCCTCGTCATCGTGAACGGCGTTGCCAAAGGTTATGCAATGACTGGTTGGAGAATCGGTTACATTGCAGCTCCAATGGCTATCGTCAACGCTTGCAACAAGATTCAGGGACAATACACTTCTGGTATCTGCACCATCTCACAGGCCGCTTCAGTGGCAGCTATGCAGCTTTCACCTGAGAATTCAGAGGAAGTACAGAATATGTGCAAGGCTTTCAGAGCACGCCGCGACATGTTCTACAAGCTCCTCATGGAGATTCCTGGTCTCAAGTTGAGCTTGCCTGCTGGCGCATTCTACATGTTCCCAGATGTTTCAGCATATTACGGCAAATCAGATGGCGCCAAGATCATCAAGAACAGCGATGACTTGTGCATGTACTTGCTTTACAACGCCCACGTGGCTTGCGTGGCTGGCGGTGCTTTTGGCAACGACAACTGCATCCGTCTGTCATACGCCACATCCGACGACAAGCTCCGCGAGGCAGCACGCCGTCTGAAAGAAGCTTTTGCCAAATTAAAAGATTAAAAAATGCCAAGAGAAGAAATCAAAGCGTTATTTGAGTCGTTCAACGACAAGCGAATACTTATAATAGGTGACGTTATGCTCGACCTTTACCTTAACGGTAAGGTCGAGCGCATCTCGCCTGAGGCTCCAGTGCCTATCGTGGCGGTGGGAAACCGTTTCGCCCGCCTCGGAGGCGCCGCCAACGTCGCCCAAAACATCAAAGCGCTAGGCGCCGAGCCAGTGCTATGCTCCATCATCGGTGACGACTCGAAGTCGCACGATTTCTTCGACCTGCTCAAGGAACACAAGATGCCAAACAACGGCATCGTAAAGAGCAAAGAACGCCGCACTACAACAAAATACCGCATCATCGGCAACAACGCCCAGATGCTCCGTGTGGATGACGAGGACACTTTTAACCTCACCGAAAAGGAATTTGCAACACTGCGCGAGAAAATCGACACTATCTTGTACCGCGAACGTATTGATGGCATCATCTTGCAAGATTATAATAAAGGTGTGCTCACCGAAGAGCTTATACGCCACACCATAACCGTCGCCAACGAGAAAAACATACCCGTGGGCGTCGATCCAAAGAAAAACAACTTCCTCGCTTACGAACATTGCACCCTCTTTAAGCCAAATCTCAAAGAACTAAAAGAAGGTATCAATATCGAGTTCCCGACCGATACCATCGAAGGTATATTATTGGGCGTTAACGCATTGCAAGACAAGCTCCAGTGCCGTTTTGTAATGAACACCTTGTCGGAAAGAGGCGTTTTGATTCAGGAGATGGCCGATGGGGTTAAAAATCATCACTACATCCCTGCTCATCTTCGCAAAATAGCCGATGTGTCAGGTGCTGGCGACACCGTTTTAGGCGTGGCAATGCTCTGTCTGGTATGCGGCCTCGACCCATATCATATCGCAGCAATTTCCAATCTGGCCGGCGGTTTGGTATGCGAAGAAATAGGCGCAGTGCCAATCAACAAGGAAAGACTTTTAAAAGAAACGGAAAAAATATAATAATAAGGTGTTTTTTGCGTTATTAGGTCTATGAAGTTTAATTTGACATCTATAAAACGACTTGTTTTGCTCATAGGAGTGATGTTTTTCATCATCCCGCAAAGCCTTGTGGCCCAAAATGAAAAACCGAAAAACCTGCTGCTGTACGACAACCAGCCATATCATTTCGGTTTTATTTTAGGATACAACCAGATGTCGTATGCCATCAGGTATTACGATGATTATCAGCTTATTGGCCACGATGCCACCGAGTATCCGAGCACCGTTGACACCTATTATAACTCCAACGCCACATATTACGCACTCAGCATCGCCCCTATTCCAGAACACGGCTTCACCGTCGGCGTCGTCGGAAACCTCCGTCTGGGCAAGTATTTCGACCTGCGTCTCATCCCATCGCTCAGCTTCGGCTCACGAACTATCGGCTATCAGTTCTACAGAGTAATAAACGGTGCCACGACACCCGACAATACCCCATATTACGAGAAAAAGAAATCTATTTTCTCCACTTTTATTGAATTTCCGTTGCAGGTCAAATACAAGTCAAAACGACTCAACAACGTAGCAGCATATGTGATTGCTGGAGCAAACTTCAAGATTGACTTGGCTTCACAGAAAAAATCACAAGTCGATATCACCAACGCCCAAGGTGAACAAATCACCGTCACCGACAACATCAGGGTGAAACGCACTGACCTCGCAGCTGAGGTCGGAGCAGGCTTCGATTTCTACACCGGATATTTCAAATTTGGCATTGAAGCCAAGATGAGTTTCGGTCTGTTCAACATACTCGATTCACAACATTTGATCTACGATTCGAGTATAAAAAACATCCGAAACAGGACATTCCAGATTTCATTAACGTTTGAATAGTTTGTTCATCTACTGTAATTGATATTGATTATCAATAATTTATCAATATTTTTTAATTTTTAAAAATTTTTCTTTTCTGTAAAGGAAAAAGTTGTATCTTTGCAGCACTTTTTCAGAGAAGAAGTTGGTCTCTTCGTCTAGTCTGGTTAGGACGTCAGGTTTTCATCCTGGTAACTCGGGTTCAAATCCCGGAGAGACTACAAAAAGGGGTCTCTTCGTCTAGTCTGGTTAGGACGTCAGGTTTTCATCCTGGTAACTCGGGTTCAAATCCCGGAGAGACTACAAATTGAAAACGAAGTCAGAAAGCAGGGGCGCATATTTAAACCTGTATTCTGGCTTTTTCAGTTTTTTAGAAAAACATGAAGAGAATTCTCTCCGATAGCAGAATAAGACTTACATCAAAGAGCTTAACGGCGTTGGTGGCAGTCTTGTTTTTTTTATTGTCGAGCAGCTCTTCTCTCAAGGCGCAACACCATGATTATCAATTAGGTGTACGCGGAGGCGTTGGAATGTCAACACTCACGGGATTCCAGAACAACGGCCTCAAACTAGGTCTCACAGCTGGTTTTTACGGCAAGTATTTCCTTACCGAAAACACCAGCATCATCGCCGACCTCGACTATTCGATGGGCGGGCAACAGTCGGAGCACTGGATTTCAACCATTGACGACGAGATTAAAGAATACCGCAAATACAGTCTGCACTACCTCAATCTGCCTATACTTTATCAATACTATTTCACTGATATTCTTGGACTTGAGGCTGGATGCAACTTCCGTTACTGCCTTGGCGGCAACATGAAGACAAAAGTCGGCAACGATAGTTGGAAAAAGGCTTCGCTCGAACATAACGACTTCGATTTTGGCCTTATTTTCGGCGTATATACCGACAACCTCATACCTCACGAGGGATTTTTCGTCAGCTTGAGAGCCTATTTCGGCTTCATTGATGTCGTTAAAGACGTCGGCTCCAACAAAAACGTCAGCGTACAAGTCAGCGTCGGATATACTATATTCTAAAATGAAAACAAAAATCCAGTTAATTATTGGTAATCAATACAATCCGCATCTTAATTTGGCTGTGGAGAGTTCGCTTTTGGACGAAGGCGATGCCGATACAGTGACCATGTTTCTGTGGAAAAACCAGCAGACTGTGGTTTATGGCTATAATCAAAACCCGTTCACAGAATGCAATGTGGAACTTTTGTTATCCGAAGGAGGCTATGCGGCTCGCAGGAGAACAGGTGGAGGTGCCGTTTACCACGATTTGGGAAATCTGAATTTCTCATTCGTGGCACATAAACAGCATTACGACGTTGCAAAACAGATGCGGGTCATCCAAACAGCATTGCGCCATTTTGGATTGGAAACACAAGTGTCAGGCCGCAACGACATTCTTTTCGACGGACGAAAATTCTCAGGAAACGCCTTTGGAATCTATAAAGACAGAAGACTCCACCACGGCACCATCCTGATAAAGACCGACGGCGAGAGACTGGCAAAATATCTGAAAGTAAACCCGGCCAAGCTTCAGAAACACGGAGTGAAATCGGTGGCAAGCCGCATCATCAACCTCTCAGAAGTGGCAGACATCACCTCCGACAGCATAATTCCATATCTATCACAGGCTTTCGAAGAGGTTTATGAAGCAAAAGCAGATGTCATCGATTTCAATGATTTGCTTACCGATAAAGTATTGAAAACCAGAGACTTATTTGCTTCAGAAGAATATCTTTACGGAAAATGGCGCAACTTCCATGCGAAGAAAAGCGCACAATTCTCATGGGGATTAGTGGAGCTTGACATGCAAGTCAACGAGGAAAAAGGCATCATCGAAAGCATTTCCATTGCCTCCGACGGCCTTGAGCCGGAATTGATTGACGAAACAGAACGCATTTTGACAGGCGCAAGCATCAGAAAAGCCCCTGATTTCGGTAAAAACGAGGTCGCAAAAGACATTATCAGCCTGATTTATTGATTTTTTTTGTAATTTTGCAGCCTAAAATTTGAGAGATGAAGTATTTTTTGCTGCCATTGGGCTGTCAGATGAACCGAAGCGACACGGAAAGAGTCAGAACCGTGCTGCACGGCATGGGTTTTACGGAGACCGACAAAGAAGAGGAAGCCAACATTTTGGGCGTGATAGCATGCTCGGTGCGACAGAAAGGCATCGATAAAGTGTATTCGCGCATCCTTAAATGGAACGAGATGAAGGCGACGCACAACTGCATCACCTTTGTTTCAGGCTGCATACTGCCTGCCGACCGCGAACGTTTCGTGAAGCTCTTCGACCTCGTCTTCACCATGAACGAGCTGCCCGACCTGCCGGATATGATTCAGCAATACGGCGCATTCCATACACCTATTAATAGAAATGTCAACCCATCGGCCAACATGGACCGTTTTTGGGTCATCGACCCCGACCATCTCTCTGATTTTGAGGCGTTTATCCCGATCCAGAATGGATGCAACAAATTCTGCACCTACTGCGCTGTGCCATATACACGTGGTCGCGAGGTATCAAGAAAATCGGAAGACATCATTAACGAGCTGAAAGAACTGGTCGAAAAAGGTTATAAATCAATAACTTTGCTCGGACAGAACGTCAATTCATACGGTCTTGACAAGAAAGGCGAAGAGATAAACTTCGCTGAATTATTAAGAAGAATAGGCGCTTACGGTGACGCCAGCGGCAAGGAATTCTGGGTCTATTTCACCTCCCCTCACCCGCGCGACATGAGCGACGAAGTGATTGAAGTCATATCGCAGTACAAATGCCTAGGCAAACAGATTCACCTCCCGATACAGTCGGGCGACGACAACATGCTACAGCGCATGAATCGCAAGCACACACTGGATGACTATCGTCATATCATACACACTATCAGAAGGTTACTGCCTGAAGCAACGATTTTCACAGATATCATCGTGGGATTTACTGGCGAGACCGAGGAAGAGTTCGAGAACTCACGCAAGGCGATGGAGGAATTCAAATACAACATGGCTTACATCGCACAATACAGCGTGCGACCAGGCGCCGTGGCATCATCATGGGCCGACGACGTGCCTAAAGCCAAGAAACGCGAACGCTATCATATCCTTACCGACGAGCTAATGAAACACTCACTCGTTTATAATCAAGGACTTATCGGCAAGACGCAAAAGGTTTTGGTGACAGGCTACGACCGCAAAAACGGCTACCTGACAGGTCACACCGAAGGAAAAATCGTTATCCGATTCCAATCAAAAGACAAGAGTCTGATTGGTCATATTGTGACAGTGAAAGTGACAAGCGCAACAGCGCTTTCAATAGAAGGAGAATTAATGTAGGGGCGAATCATCATTCGCCCCTACGGATGAACAAAAATATGAAGATTGCATTCAAAACATTGGGTTGCCGCGTAAACCTCTATGAAACCGATGCTTTGGCATCGCAGTTCAAGGAGGCGGGGTACGACGTGGTGGAAAGCGACGAAAATGCCGACGTTTATGTCGTCAACACCTGCACAGTCACCAACCAAAGCGACCAGAAATGTCGTCAGGCAATCAACCAGATAAGACGTGAGCATCCCAATACCATCATCGCCGCGATGGGCTGCATGGTGAACCACCGCAAGCAAGAGATGCTCAACTCAGGCACCATCGACTATGCCATTGACAACGAACGCAAATATGCGCTTTTCAGCATAATTGACAGCCATTTCAAAGGCGAAGCCGTCGATCCGGAAGGTTTCGACAAGGATTTGTTCAGCTACCGGCCGGCTTACAGCACATTTCACACCCGCAGCTTGATAAAAATTCACGACGGATGCAACAATTTCTGCTCATATTGCATCATCCCTAACGTGCGAGGCAGAGCCACAAGCCGTCCAGCCGACGAAATATATGAAAACATCCGCAAAGTTGTGAATTTCGGCTTCAAAGAAGTCGTCTTGACTGGCGTCAATATGGGACGATACAAATCACAAGACGTTGATTTTGAGCATCTTATCGAAAATATATTAAAAATCGAAGGCGACTACAGGGTTCGCATCTCCTCTATTGAGCCTGACAACTTCAGCGACAGGTTTTTAAGTCTGTTTGAGAATCCTAAACTCGCTCCGCACATGCATATTTGCTTACAAAGCGGTGCCAACAACACTTTGAGAGACATGCACAGGCACTATTCCGCCGAACAATTCAAGGAAATGTGCGACAGAATCAAATCTGCAATTCCCGATTTCAACATCACGACCGATGTCATTGTAGGCTTCCCAGGTGAGACCGAAGCCGATTTCGCGGAAAGCGCCGAGATGTGTAAGCATATAGGATTCAGCCACATACACACCTTTAAATACTCCATCAGAACTGGAACAAAGGCTGCCACAATGCCAAATCAGGTCCCGGAAACGGTAAAGACAGAACGCAGTGCTGTCATCCGACAGATTTCGGCAGAAAACAAGCTGAAATACTTCAACCAGATGCTCGGCGAGCCACAAAGAATGCTCATCGAGCGCGTGATGGCCGACGGAACGGCACGAGGCTACGGCGAAAACTACATCCCTATCAGGTTGAAAGCTAAAGGATTAGAAAAAAACACCTTCGTCAATGTGGTCTTGAACGACATTATTAATAAAGGTGACAACTCAGAGATGGCTGCAGTCATTTCGAATGTTTAAATTTTTTTTAAACTTTTTGTTTTTGGTATTAAAAAATGTTGTAATTTTGCAGTCCGAAAAAATAGTAAGGAAAAAAGAATAAAATTTAGATAATAAAATGGCAAATCACAAGTCATCATTAAAGAGAATCCGTCAGACAGAAAACAGACGTTTACACAACCGCTTCTATGCTAGAGCGATGCGTTCAGCCGTGAGAAGCTTCAGAGCTTTAACAGACAAGAGCGAAGCTGAATCAAAGCTTTCAGAAATGTACAAGACTATCGACCGCGTGGCAAAACGTGGCATCATCCACCGCAACAAAGCCGCTAACTTGAAGTCAAAACTTGCACACTTCACAGCTAAATTAGCATAATATTATTAAAAAATATCGACGAAGTTCTTCCTGTCCGCAGGGAGAACTTTTGTCGTTTAAACCAGAAATTATGAAACAAAACTCTATCCAGTCGATAAAAAACTGGGCGACAGAAGACCGCCCGCGCGAGAAAATGCTCGAGAAAGGCCGCGAAGCCTTGTCCGACGCCGAACTTATTGCCATACTGATAGGCTCAGGCAACAACGAAGAATCGGCAGTAGATCTATCGAGACATATATTAAACAACGTTGACGACAATCTTATCACGCTTTCACAATTGAGCATCAACGAGCTGATGTGTTACAAAGGTATCGGCGAGGCAAAAGCCGTGAGCATAGCTGCTGCCTTGGAACTTGGGAGACGGCGACGTTTCGCGGAAGCGGCACGACAAGCCTACATCAAAAACAGCAGCGACGCTTTCGAGTATTTCTACATGCGAATTTCCGACATCTCGCACGAACAGTTTTGGATCATGCTGTTAAATCCCGTCAACAAGGTGATAAAACTGGCAAAAATCAGCGACGGCGGAGTCAATGGGACGGCAGCCGACCCCAAACGCATCTTCAAAATCGCCTTGGAATACAACGCTTCGGCTATTATGCTCTGCCACAACCACCCTTCTGGAAGTGTGGAGCCTAGCGACCGCGACAAAGCGCTCACACGCAACATAGTCAACGGCGGAAAACTGCTCGATATAAAAATTTTGGATCATATTATCGTTGGTATCGATAAATATTTTAGTTTTGCAGATTCAGGATTGATATGAAAATAGTTACCGTTATAGGGGCAAGACCCCAGATAATAAAGGCGGCGGCATTGAGTCGCGCCATAAAGGAACACTTCAAACATGAGGTGCAAGAAGTGATTGTGCACACCGGACAGCACTACGACGACAATATGTCGCAGGTGTTTTTCGACGAACTAGGCATTCCCACACCTAATTATAATATAGGTGTCGGCTCCGACTCGCATGGTGCGCAGACAGCAAAAATGATAATCGGCATCGAAGAGATACTGCTCAAGGAAGAGCCTGACTGCATTGTGCTTTACGGAGATACCAACTCCACTTTGGCGGGTGCCATCGCGGCATCAAAGATACACGTGCCAATAGTGCACATCGAGGCTGGACTGCGCTCGTTCAACAAGGCTATGCCAGAGGAAATCAACCGCATCTGCTGCGACCACTGCTCCACCCTTCTCTTCTCGCCTACTTCAACGGGATATAAAAACCTTATCAATGAAGGCATTACAAAAGGAATATATCATTGTGGCGACGTGATGTACGACAACAGCAAGTATTTTGCCAACATTGCCGACAAAAAGTCTCAAATTATTGACAAAGAAGGACTTAGAGGTATAGATTACGTACTTTGCACCATACATCGCGACAACAACACCGACCAACCAGAGCGCCTTAACGCCATTTTCAATGCGTTGCTTAAGATTGCGCAAACCAAAATGGTGGTTTTACCTCTGCACCCTAGAACATCTAAATTATTGAATATCAATCTTGAAAAAGATCTATTCGACAAGATCACAAACAATAGCAACATTAAGATTTTGCCACCGGTGTCGTTTTTCGACATGATAGTGTTGGAACGTCACGCGCAGATGGTCGCCACCGACTCGGGCGGAGTGCAGAAAGAGGCGTTTTTCTTCCAGAAACCTTGCTTGGTTTTGAGAAGCGAGACTGAATGGAAAGAAATCGTCGAGTGTGGAGCCGCTGTAATCACCGACGCCGATGAGCAGAAAATCATCGAATCGTTCAACAATTTTATTGAAAATCCGCCTCACAAATTTCCAAAAATCTTCGGTGACGGCAAGGCTGCGGAGTTCATCTGCAAAGAAATGTTAGAAAATTTGTAAAAAGTTGTCGAGTGTATTGAAATATTTTGTATTTTTGCACTCTAAAAAATAAACAAACAATTGTTTAACGTAATTATTTAATAATCAACAGTTTAAATTATGAATCAGTACGAAACCGTTTTCATTTTAACTCCCGTTTTGTCTGAAGATCAGATGAAGGAAGCGGTAGCAAAATTCGAGAACCTGCTCACAAAGAACGGAGCAGAGATCGTGTTCAAGGATTTCTGGGGCATGCGTAAGCTCGCCTATCCTATTCAAAAGAAATCTTCAGGTTTCTATCAGTTGATAGAGTTCAAAGCTGAAGGTAATGTTATCGACACTTTGGAGACAGAGTTGAAGCGTGACGAGCGCGTCATCCGTTTCCTCACAGTGAAACTTGACAAACACGCAATTGCTTACAACGAGAAGAAACGTCGTAAAGCAGCTGAAGCAACAGAGCAAGCCAACTAATTGTTTAACATTTAAATTTTGAATGATATGGCACAACCTAACACAGATATCAAATATTTGACTCCAATCGCAGTCGATACAAAGAAGAAAAAATATTGCCGTTTCAAGAAAAACCGCATCAAATACATCGATTACAAAGATGCAGATTTCTTGTTGAGATTTGTTAACGAGCAGGGTAAACTTTTACCACGCCGCATCACTGGCACATCAACAAAATACCAGAGAAAGGTCGCCCAGGCTGTCAAGAGAGCACGCCACCTTGCTTTGATGCCGTACTTAGCTGATTGTTTGAAATAATAAGAGGAGGACAGACACATGGAAATCATTCTTACACAAGACGTTAAAAATTTGGGATACAAGAACGACATCGTCAACGTTAAACCAGGTTACGCACGTAACTATCTGATCCCACAGGGCATGGCCATCCTCGCAACAGAGTCAGCACGCAAAGTTTTGGCAGAAAACATGCGCCAGCAGGCTTACAAACAGGAGAAGATTAAGAAAGAAGCTGAAGAACTCGCAGCAGTCCTCGAAGGTCTTTCACTCCGCATCCCTGCTAAAGCAGCTCAGACAGGCAAGATCTACGGTTCAGTGAACAACGTCCAGATCGCCAACGCTATCAAAGAGGCTAAAGGCATCGAAATCGACCGCAAGCACATCCTCGTTGATGACGACACTATCAAGGAAGTCGGTAACTACAAAGCTAAAGTGCGCCTCCACAAAGACGTCACAGTTGAAATCAGCTTTGAAGTTTTCGCTGAATAAGACAAGATTGACGAATTGATAATGAAAGCCGAGGAAACACGATTTCTTCGGCTTTTTTAAAATCATGTCGTATGACTAAAAACGATGTCAAAGAAATCATGTCACTGCGCCAGGCAAAAGGCCGCAAAGAACGTGGCATTTTCGCTGTCGAGGGCAACAAACTCGTTGAGGAATTGATTGACTCCAAATTCAGAGTCAACAACATTTTTGCGACTGAGGCTTGGGTAGAGAAAAACCCGGTCTTGGCAAAAAAAATCGCTGATTATGAGATCATTAGCCCGAAGCAGATGGAGCAGATAAGCAATTTTGTGACACCTCCCGGCATTTTTGCAACAGCCATGATGCCAAAGCACAAAATCGAGCCTAAAGACACTGAAAATCAATTGGTTCTGCTTCTCGACGGCATCAACGATCCGGGAAATCTCGGCACCATCATACGCACGGCCGACTGGTTCGGAATCAAAAAGATTGTGATTTCTGAAGACACCTGCGACCCTTGGCAACCGAAAGTCATACAATCGACTATGGGTTCCATTTTCAGGACACAAATCGTCGAGACTGACATCGTTAAGTTCTTAAAAGAGGTAAAAACTCCTATCTTTGGCGCTTTGATGCAAGGCAAGAATATTTACCACACGCATATCAATAATAATCAAGGAGTTATAATCATTGGAAGCGAGTCGCACGGCATCCGTGAAAATGTCATGCCATTTGTCAGCTGTCCGATAAACATTCCGCGAGCTGAAGGCAGCCTCACCGAGTCGCTGAACGCATCGGTGGCTGCTGGAATCATCATCTCAGAGGTTTTCAGACAGAGGCATGATAGACAATAAGGATGCCGATAAGACATATAATACCTATTAGAGAAATAATCAATATCCAATAAAACACCAGCATCAGGAAGCTGCGCCAGACGGTCTTCAGCGTCTTGAAACCCATCATTTTTTGGAAACAGGCGGTGAAGACGACCAGGTTTATAACAAACATAACATCATCCATCTTATCCGCCACCGTTGGCGAGAAATAAAAGACGATACTCATCAGACATCGGTATAGCACCAACAACACCAACGAGTAAACCATCGGGATGCAGTACTCACCCCAGTTGTATTTTCTGCGATTTTGCCTGCCGAAACTCAACCTTGCCGCAAGAATATATATCGGTATTGTAAAGATAAAACAGGCGGTATAGTTGTTCTGGTAAAATTTCAACGAAAGCGCCACATAATGCTTGAACTTATTAATCACATTCAGTTTTATGTCAGCCTTGGCATCAATCATGGTGGAATCCATTGATATTTCAAGTGGATCGTCAATCCTCATGCTATCGAAAGCATCTTTTTTGCTGCCAGTGAAAGAGAATATAATAACGTATAAACTCAACGTCAGGAACAGCATCGGGAAGGGCGAGAAATAGCTTTTGCGTTTTCCGTCGATTATGTCGATCATCATCTGACCCGGGCGCGTAAACAGCGATTTTAGTGTTATCCACACTCCACCGTCGTTGCTGAGAATAGCCTGCAGGAGGTTGGTAAAGATAAATTTTATCGTAAAACGTTTTGTATCGGCACGCTGACCACATTCAGGGCAAAATTTCCCTTCAAATTCAGTGCCGCAGTTGAGGCATTTCATGATTTTTTCAACTTTATTATCTTCTTTGACAGAAACTTGCTCCTCCATGATGCGAAATTTTTGGCAAAGATATGATTTTTAGTCAAAAGTTGAAAGTTAAAAGTTAAAAGATTTTAATTATCCTACTCTTTTAGCTTTTTTCTTAGCACCAAAGCGCCTCCGAGCACTGTCATTATCAACAGGCCCGAGCCGATAGGAACCGCTCCAGAATCAGGGATTGTGCCCAGAGCTCCTGTTGGGGCATGAAGATCAGAAAGAGCCGAGCTCACATCGTCACGGTTTTCTGAATGGAAATCACCTCTGAAGAATCCGTCTGATTGTGCAGCTGCATTGAGTGACAACGTAATAATAATCGCAATAAGGAACAATATCTTTTTCATAGCTGTATTCAAAATTTTATCTGACAACAATTTTTTGGGTTTTAACATCAGTCCCAAGCAGTCTCAAGATATATACACCGCTTTGAGACGGTTTGTTGACGCTCTCCACGCCATTAACATATTGTGTCGAAATCAGTCGGCCTGCCATGTCGAACATTTGGAGCTTGCCATAGCCGCACACTATGATGTCGTTGCCGCTTTGATAAGCAAACTCATCGATATCTGTATCTGATGCTTTGCTCATGCGCACGATGAAGCGGTCTTGGCTGTCGGCCGACGAGCCAATGAACTCGTATTTGCTCTCAGAAAGCAGATCAATATCCTGTTCTGTCAGCTTGTCGATAAGATGCAGGTAATTGAATTCACCCTCGATATCGACTGTCAATGTGTATGAGCTCAAAGTCTTAGCTCCGAATCCCAAATCGAACGATCTCGTGTTGTCTTCCAACGACGCAATAGCGTAGTCCGCATCGTTATGACGGATATATATTACCTGGATATCCTCGTTGATATGGTCGACTTTCATCAAGCCGGTTCCTTTGTCGAACAGAGCGTATGCCACATCTTCGTACGTGCTATTGGTGACTGTGAATTTGATGCTGTTTTCCACGTTTTTCTCGCCACCTCTCTTCTCTCCTGGTTCTGGATCTGGGTCTGGAGTTGTACTAGGAATAGAATGCATCACGAGGTCACCAGTTGTTTTAGCATGTACAAGAATACCCTGACACACTCCAATTACATCGATATTGTCACGTTGTGCCTCCCAAGCACCGTCCAGCTTCATCCTATAGAAATGCTCGTCGAGCAAATCGCCATTAGGGATAGCTTTGTCATCGCCTTTATAAACGTCGTGGCAGTATGGATTTCCGATAATGTTCCAGCCTTGTAGCTTTGCATTACCGCTGTTATCGGCATGCACTCTATATGTGACATCTCCAAGATTTATAAAACCATAGAAACTCAAATCCCTGTCCTCTCTGTAGCGATAAAGATAGCCGCGACCGTTCTCTGTATGAGTAAATGGGCCAAAATAGCTGTTTTGATAAGCGCTTATATCAGTATAGCTATCCCAGAAACCATGAGGCTCGTCAAAACGCAGCAGGTCCATATTTGAATCCGTGCCAGTGTCAGAGTTTTTCTCAACAAGGTTTGTGTTATGCTCCCACGAATCCCAAATCTTCACTCCGTCAGTAGGGATGGTTATTGCGTACCAGCCGCCGTCTTCTGAGTCGAAGGCTTTGATCTTCTTTTGAATCAGTGCCTCTACCGGAGGAGAATCCTGATATAATCCGTCCTTACATATAAGTTGGGATCCGTCTT
>Ga0265301_10001580_pt1 | contig 29205 bp, 20 predicted proteins | sample AusTroGonzalo_MG_2_FD_193488 | JGI IMG/M metagenome (GOLD analysis project Ga0265301, IMG submission 193488) | Bovine rumen microbial communities from tropical cattle in Woodstock, Queensland, Australia - Gonzalo_04 | ecosystem: Host-associated > Mammals > Digestive system > Stomach > Rumen ... | reverse complement strand
AATGTCGGCACGGATGGCGATTTGCGTGCAGCGATACAGAACAACAACGCGAACATCACCGTCACGGCGGACATTGACCTGAGCAACAGTACGCTGGAAATCGCAAGTGGCAAAACCGTGACCATCGACCTGAACGGCCACAAGCTGGACCGTAAGCTGACACAGCGCGGCCAGGGCGGCGGCCAGGTCATCACCGTGCGTAGCGGCGCGACGCTGAACCTTAGCAACGGAACGCTGGCAGGCGGTTGGGGCGGTGCCGGTGGCGCACTTGTCAACGAAGGCGGTACGGTAGAACTGACCGATGTTACCGTTACCAACAACGTAGCCGATGACCGCGGTGGCGGTATATGCAACCGAAATGGCGGCGTACTGACGATGACGAATTGTACCATCACCGACAACCATAGTAACGACCACTCGGGAGCGAAAGGTGGCGGCGGTTTCTTTAACGAAGAGAATGCGACGGCAACGCTTACCAACGTTTCCATTACGGGCAATGAAGCGAAAGTGTGCGGAGGTGGCGGTATATGCAATTTCGGTACGCTGACGCTGGACGGTTGTACCATCCAAAACAACGCAGCTATCACCAACGGCGGCGGTATATGGCAGGAGGGCACGCTGAACGTACAAGGTGCGAACATCATCACCGGCAATAAATCGGCCGACAGATCCGGTGGAGTCAACAGTGACCTTTTCCTCAAGACGAACGCCCTCATCACCGTCACCGGTAGCCTTGCAGGCAGTACCATCGGTATCGATATGGAGAGCGAATCCGGTATCTTCACCAGCGGCTATAACACCCACAACAGCGGTGTCGATCCTGCAACGATCTTCCAAACCGTGCTGCCCGACGTGCTGGCAGTCACGCTGGACGGCAACGAGGCGAAATTAGCCTCCTCCCTCGCCGAAGGAGAATACTACTATATTGACCACTGGTGGGATCCGGACAACAAGAAAATCGTTTATCTGACCAAGATCCTACATCCGGGCGAATATACCCTGATTACCCCCGGTTACTATGAGGATACAGATCTTTTTTTGGCAGGTACCTATGTCGTAGTGACCGACGAACATGGCTATAAATGTCATTATGACGGTATCGCCTATGTGACAGCCAATACCAAGATCATTCTCTGCGATGGTGCCAAATTAGAGATCGAGGGCAATCTTGAAGTGACGAAACCCGAGGTGTACCTCGATATCTATGGGCAGGCTCGAAACAACGGCGTACTGCAAAACAATGCAAACATCACGCACACGGGTTATGGTCTTCCCGGTATCGGATCGAATATGGATACACATTCCTTTTTGGCTTTCCACGGCGGTGTCATCATAGCCCATGGAGAAACGAGCAGAGCTGGTATATCCGGAGGCGTTGATGATCTTCACAGCGAGGTCAAATTCTTTGACGCGGTGGTAGAAGCGAGAGGCGGCAATGATGCACCCGGTATCGGTTTATGGGATGCAGCCAACAAATATTATCAAAAATTAAGTATCAAAATCTATGGCGGCGTGGTCAGAGCATTCGGTGGCAAAAACGCAGCCGGTATAGGTGGTGGAAATGAAGGCCCTGGAGTGAATGTGGAAGTCTATGGCGGCGAAGTGTATGCCTGGGGTGGTGATGACGGTGCCGGTATAGGCGGAGGATGGAACGGCTGCGGAGACCAGTTGATCGTCCATGGTGGTCTCGTCAAAGCATGGGGCGGCGGTAACGGTGCCGGTATCGGTAGCGGTAGTGAAGCATCCCATGTGGGGTACGGCGAACAAATATACGGCGGAGGCGTAACGATTTACGGCGGTGAGGTGTATGCCTATGGTGGTGTGGATGCCGCGGGTATAGGCGGAGGCGAAGACGCTGATGGCGCCTACACGATCATTACCGGAGGATACGTCTATGCAGAGGGGCAGGACGAAGGAGCCGGTATTGGCGGTGGTCAGGACGGTGAAGGAAATCATGTGGAGATACATGGAGGTACCGTCATCGCCAAAGCCGGATGCGACGATACAGGATGCCGTGCTATCGGTCCCGGTACCGGCTGCGATGACTATGGCGACCTCGTCGTCGGTGATCACATGATGGTCAACGCAGAACGTAAGGCGACTACTGCGGAACGAAAGAACATGTGCTGGTATCGTACCCAAGCGCGCGTCGAGGTGTGCGACCACAGCGATGGCTTCACGTATACCATCGATGGCACGACGGCTGCTCACCATCATATTTCCCATTGCGCCTATTGCAACCACACCGACACGGCGCTGCATACATTTGTAAATGGTAAATGTACCGTCTGCGGTGTAGAAGCAACGGCTTATGCTACCAAACTCTACTTGCCGGTAGCACAACCGACCGGCTCGTTCGACGGACAGACCTATAGTAAGAACGCCACCCATCTCGTAGTACCTGATTCCGCCTTCCGTTTGCCGATGGCGACGCTGAAAGTGCCGGGCTATGAGTTCATCGGATGGGAAGCCACCACCGAACCGACGGAGGATAGTTATACCTCGCCTTATACGACCGCTACGGCGGACACGCTCTATTGTGCGGGCAATAAATACACCGTCACAGGTAATATTTGTTTTGTTGCGCGCTACCGAGTAGCAGACATTACCCTCTATGATGACGAACAGAACGGTGTGACACTCAATGAGTACAACGGCATGAAAGTCCCTAAGGTCATCCTCTCCGGTCGTACGTTGCTCAAGGACAATACCTGGCAGCCGCTGTCTCTGCCGTTCGATCTGAGCGCAGAAGAGTTAGCGGCAAGTCCGCTTGCAGGCTGCGAACTCAAAGAACTGGATACGGAGGGAAAGTACGATGGCGATTCAACCTGCTATCACCTGCCGACCAACACGCTCTATCTCTATTTCAAGGATACAACAGCCATTAAGGCCGGCAAACCCTATGTCATCCGTTGGACCGGCGTACCTGATTCGCCCATCTCCAATCCGGTGTTCGAGAATGTGACCATTACCAATCAGACGGCCTCTGTATCAGCTCCATACTTCAGTTTCGTGAGCCTATACAGCCCCAAGACCTATGCTGAGGAGCGCACCGATGTCGTCTATCTCGGCGCTAACAGCGCCTTCCTCCAACCGGACGGACTCACTCCGGCTACCATCGGTTCGTGCCGTGCGTACTTTAAGTTATCGAAACTGTATCTGCTGCAGGCGACAACGAAACCGCTCACTATCATCACCAACCTCAGCGGTGCTGTCGTTCCGACAGACGTAGAAGAGGTTACGGGTGACCGGTTACCGGTTACGGAGAAATACCTCCGCAACGGTCAACTCCTTATCGAGCATAACGGCAAAACGTATAACGCACAAGGAAAACTAGTGAACTAGCGACACCTACATTTAAAATTCTCTCATTTATGGAACAGTCAAAAAACTCGGGCTTTAATTCCAAGTTAGGAGTCATTTTAGCTGCCGCGGGCAGTGCTATCGGTTTAGGAAACATCTGGAAATTTCCTTACGAAGCAGGTCAAAACGGAGGTGGTGCATTTTTGTTAGTGTACCTCCTATGCATTATTCTCTTCGGCATGCCGCTCTTGATGACGGAGATCCTGATCGGTCGCAAAGCCGGTCAATCGACTTTCTCCGCATTCCGCGCTATCAGTGGCAATAACCGCTGGCAGTGGTTGGGATGGTTTTCTGCCCTGACAGTACTGATCCTCACGGGGTTCTATTTTGTGGTGACGGGTTGGTGCGTGAACTACCTCTACGAGGCGGTCGTTAACTCGTACGCAGGCATGGGGACGGAAGAGCTGCTCACACATTTTACCGCCAATATGTCGAATGCCCCGAAGATGATCCTCTGCGCTATCATCCCGGTGTTGTGCACCGCCGCTATCCTGTGGTTCGGTGTGAGCAGCGGTATAGAGCGGCTGAGTAAGATTCTGATGCCCCTTCTGCTAATCATGATGAGTTTGATGGTCGTCCGCGTGCTGCTGTTAGAGGGCAGCGGAGAAGGACTCAAGTTCTTCTTCTATCCGGATTTCTCGCATATCACGCCTTCGGTCTTTATGGAAGCCGCCGGTCAGTGCTTCTTCAGCCTCTCGGTGGGTCTCGGTCTGATGATCACATATGGTGCGTATATGCCTAAAGAGCAGGATGTGACCAAGACGTCATTCCAAGTCATCCTCCTCGATACCTTGGTAGCCGTCCTGGCAGGTGTGATCATCTTCCCGGCGGTGTTTGCGTTTGGTTTTGACCCAGCGGAAGGTCCGCAGTTAGTCTTCGTCGTCCTGCCGGCAGTCTTGCAGCATATGTCTTTCGCATGGCTCAGCGGTGTGGCCTTCTTTACGTTGCTCTTCATCGCAGCGCTCACCTCGACGATTTCTCTGATGGAGGTGATTATAGCGAGCATTATGGAGATGAGCCGCGGCAAGCTCAACAGGCATTACAGCGTGCTGATAGCTACCGGCGTCATCTGTATATTGGTGGCGATTTATGTGCTCTCGATGACCGGCGTATGGAGCGGTTTGCAGATATGCGGACATAACCTCTTTGATCTAAGCGATACGCTCGTGACGAACTACATGATGCCGTTTAGCGCATTAGCTATGTCGCTGTTCATCGGCTGGTTCATGCCGTTCCAGGACAATGACCTCGTGCCGCATAGCCAGAAGCGCTACAAACAGTGGCTTCGTCCGGCGTTCGTTTTTGCGCTCCGCTGGATCGTTCCGATTGCTATCCTTCTTATTTTCCTAAATGGATTAGGAGTGTTTTAGGTGATTCTTTACTTAGCTACTACAAAAGCAGGTTGGAACGGTTCGGCGACGGTGCCGAGGCGGGCATCGTTGGCGAAGGGGAAGGCGTCTTTGGCCTCGAAGAGATTCGTGTAATGCGCGGAGTAATAGCGAAGGGTAACCGATGACGGGTTACCGGTTACGGGAGCCGCTACGTAGAGGTTATAGACTCCTGCTTCTTCTATCCAAGCACCTACGCCGAGGCAGGTCTCACCGGAGAAAGCGGCAAGCACATCGTTGCCCCCCACACAAGAGTCCGGGATAGCTACTCCTGCGAGTTTCTGCACCTTGATGACGGCGGTCATGGAAGCGGTCATGTCGGGCACTTCGATAGCAGTCCAAGTAGGACGAGTTACGTTACCGTACAAATCCTGTTCCGGAGTGGGTTCGTCCTTTTTGTTACACGCTGCCAAGCAGAGCGTCGCAGCGATCAAAAGCATACTAAAGCTTCTTACCGGTAACATCATATTTTTCATTGTTTCTAAGGATTATAAGTTGATTGGATTCGAGGATTTTCGTAGCCGTAGCACCGACATGGATATCGACTTGGTCTATATCCGTTGGTGTGGAGCATAAAGATAAGTTGTCTTCGTAGGTCTCCCAGCCGTTATTTTTGTATAGACCTATATTGGAGACACATATAACCAAGTTGTTAAAGCAAGAAGCGAAAACATCCGTAGCTAAATCGGGAGGAGTAGCCGGCAGACATATTACCTTCTTTAGATTCGCGCAATTTCTGAACGCCCATGCATAGATATGGGTTACGTTTGCAGGAATCGTTACCTCTTGAATGGATTTAAAAGACTCAAACGCTGACACAGCTATCGTGGTAAGATTATCCGGTAGTTCAATCGCTTTGATGGAAAGCGAGTCATCTGCCCAAGGGGCCTTTCCGTCCAGAAACGACATAATAGCCACCGAATCGGGGTTGGGCGAGATGATAAACAAAGAGTCATTACGGAGTTCCCACTGCAGGTTCTCTCCAAAGTCGGCAGGCTCTGCCTGTGCAGTGATAAGACCGCACAGACAGGCAATACTAATCAACAAACTTTTCGTACTCATATTACTTGATTTTTTTTCCGGTAACATCATATTTCTCATTGTTGCGAATGATTACAACCTGTTCATTCTCGATAATTTTATACGGACGGTCATCACCCGGCTTTAAGATAATCGGAGCCTTCAATGTGCCGTGGTGAGAGTCGGGAACATAATTGACGATTGGACGATTGACGATTGTCAGCAGCGTGCCATCCTCGGCCTCGAAGCGGAGTTCTGCGCCTTCCATGTCGGAGCTGATTGTCAGGAAGTGGAGGCTGTCTATCTTGGTCGCCACACCGACAAGTTCCTCGCCGATGTAGGCGCGGATACTCTCGACTCTCGACTCTTGACTCTCGTCTATCCTACAGATCATGGTCATGTTGGTAGCGTAGCGGTGAGCGTTGAGCGGTGAGCGATGAGCGGACGGAGCGGCCGACGGAGCTTGATTATAGAAGTTAACAGTGATAGTGCCTTGTCCCAAACGACGGAAGAGGTATCCTTCACCCGGGCGAACCGCCTTGAGGCTACCTTCCCAGCGCTTATCCGTAGAGAAGACAGCGAAGCAGTCATGTGCCTTCAGCAGGTCGCCTGCGGACGCATCATTGTAGTAGTCTGCCAGTGCTTCCGTGATAGGCGTAGTTTGGTCGAGCAGGCACGGGAAGGCATTCCATTGTCCATCACCGCGAAGCGTGATATGCTTATCGGCTTCGTCAATCTGGTCGCCACTCAGACGGAGCGTATTCGCATGCGCGGCATAGACCATATACATCTGGGTATAATCCCATGCTTTGAGATCACCGACGAATTGGTCGTTCGCTAGCGAATAAGTGCTGAACTGACGCGTAGCCGGGTTCTTAATCAGGTCTCCTTCCGACCACGGTTGAGCCGATTGGAGATTGGTCATCGGCGTTTGCACCTGAAGGTTCGTGGATATCCACGTCCATCCGGCCTCGAGGTTAACATTCTGCGTCTCGCTTCCCATAGCGGTGAAGATAACCGACTGTTCGTTGCCGCAACCATAGACCGCTCCGTGCGCAAAGCTAATCTTGCGACTCGGGTTGAGGTTAATCAGTTTGCCGGTCGAAGCCTGCCAGAGTTGGAAGTTCAATTCCTTACCGCTTATCGACTCGTTGCCATAAACGGTGAGGAATACTTTGCTGGTGTTGGTCACATTGTCGAAATCGATGTTCGCCATACCAACGCACGAGCTATTATAGAGCGCATAGACGATATCATTCTCATCGGCGTCAATCGTCTCGTTGAGTTTGACTTGTCCGCAGATAGACATGTTAAGCGGATACTTGCCTTTGTCAATGCCGTCGTACGGCGGAATAGCCACAACCGTATATTCGATACGCAGCGGTTCGGACAGTCCGTTCTCATCGGTGAGATAGATGATGTCGCTGTATTCGCCAACGGCGATCTGATGGTTGAAGGTGAGCGTGACACGCTGTTCATCCATCGGGTCGATAGCGCCGTAAGTGGTGTTGGTCGTCAGCCATGACGGCAGGGACTCAATGGTGTACTGATGCCGTTTACCGCTCTGGTTGACGATACGTACCTCCGTCTTCCAATCATCCTCTGCACCGTCTTCGAGCGTGACGCTCAGGTTTTTCTCGGACCACTTGAGGGCATTGCGATCGACGAATGCGGTCCATGTGACAGGCGAAGCCATCGGGTTACCGTTGAGGTCTTCCACATCACGCACGGTGACGTAGATGGACTGCTTGTTCACCTCGTAGTCCTGATTGAGGATGTTGATCATCAGCTCGTCGTTGTTGAACGACCAGTCGAAGCGCAGCTTGGTGAGTTGGCCGTGATCGTTGACCGGCGCGTTCTCCGAATGGTCTTGCATCGCTTCGGTCACGTCGCTCAAAATCAGCGGCACGACTTTGTCCACTATCTTGCCGTTCGGGTCCTTGTATATACGCTGGTCGTTGACGGAGAAACGTTGCTGGAGCACGCCGCTGGAGTTCTGATAGATCTCTTCGAAGGGCAGGTATCCCATCAGTCCCATCTCGTCTCCCACGAACGCCATCTCGTCCGACGACTCGACGAGGGTTCTGGGCAGGGCCTGCTCGAAGACGGCGAACTCATCTATATGTCCGACGAATCCGTTGCCGCCGAGGTACATCGCGCCCGAGATACCGGACTGCTTTGTAGCGGCGAAGGACAGCAGCATTTCGCCGTCGATAAAGACGGACGCATTGTCGAGAGTGCGGTTGATGGTGAGCACGATATGGTGCCACGAGTCTTCGGTAATCTGAATACTTGAAGCTTTGAAGATTTGCTCATCACTATACAGCACTATGCCGCCGTTTTCAATAGCGATCCGTGTGCCCTTGGCGGCCGTAGAGTCGGTAGGCTCGGTGCGGTTGGCGCTGAACAACGTACCGTCGCCGGCGGTTCTGAACCAGAACATCAGCGTCTCGTCATAGGTGGCGGAGCGGCTCAGGAGGTTGCCGTCGAGTTTGGCGGTCTCGTTATTCAGATATAGCGCATAGCCCTGTTTCTTCTGCCATGTGCAGCCCTCGAGGTAGAGGGTAGCGCCGTGCGCATAGTCGGTGACGTTCTCGCCTTTGCCTTCGTTCATATGGTAGTAGGCGAGCAACTCACGCTCGTAGCCAGTGAGGTAACGGTTGTAGGTTGCTGCTATCTCCTCTTCGTTCAGCGCCTTGGTCCATACGCGCGGTTCGAGCATCGAGCCGTTGAAACCTTTGCCGAAGATGAACGGCGCCGACACATGATAGTCGCTGATGGTTGCGACTTGCGTAGTGTCGGTGATATTCAGCGTACCGACGTAGAAGTTTACGCCTTCCTGATAATCCAGCGTAAACGCCACACGTGTGAAGGCGAGAATCGGGTCGCCTATAGACTGCGAATATATTTTCATTCCGTTGCCTACCTGGATGTAGAGCCGGTTATCCGCACTCTTGCCGAAGATGAGTCCCTGACCGGCGTCGCCGTGCGAGAAGAAGACCTCTTCGCGGTTCGGGTCGGCAGGCAGAACCATCATATCGACGGTAAGCGGATGGTTGTATAGATGACGCTCCAGTTTGGTGACAGCGAACGACAGGTCGGAACCGTCAAACTGTAGCGATGTGGAGGTGGCTATGCCTGTCTCGTTGGTGACACCTACGATGCGGAAGTTGTTATCCTCATCGAGGTAGTTGCCGGCGATTGCCTCGTTGAAGCGCAACGAGAGGTTCTTATCCACGCTGAGCACGCTGTTGGCCGGTTCGGGGCGTCCGAACACACGCGGAGGACGGGTATCCTTGATACCGCTCATGACAGCCGAAGACTTGTGTACATAACCTGATCCGTAGCGGCAGAAAGTGACGGCACGCAGGTCGTAGCGCTGCTCCATCGGATCACGCTCGCCGTAGAAGCGGAACGGCGGGATGCGACCGTTCTCGATCATCGCCTTGTTGCCCGAAGCAAGTTCATACAAGCTGTCAGAAGCATAGAACGAGCAGAGGTTGACCCAGCGTTCCTCGCTCTCGGACGAGAGTTTGTATTGGAATTCGATATGGTCAAAGTTCTTATGGTGAAGATCGAATCCGTCTATCTCTATCGGGAGGTAGTAGCCTGTGGAGTCGCGCGGAGAGAGGGTGTTCATCACCCAATTCGGTCGCGGCAGGGCGATGTTCACCGGACTGGACTCGGGCAGGAAGTGTACGCCCAGCGACATGTCTGTACGGGTACGGGCACAATCCTCGACATACAAGATGAAGTTGAGGTTGTAATCATCCACTGTGCCTCGTTCCACTTCGACCGTCTGTGTGATCGGTTGATCGGGCAGGATCCAGTACCATAGGTTCTGGATGAGCGGCGCACCGTTGATATATACTTTGGCACCATCGGGGTTGGAGGCACCGTCGAGCGTGAGTTGGAAGCTGGCACCCTTGGTAGCATAACCAGTGTCGAGCTGTCCGCCGTTCGCCAGTTTGATGCGGAACGTAGCACGTGTATTCGGATCGATATTCGTCTTCTCGTAGGCATCCGACGTCAGTTCGGGCTTGTGTATCCAGAGCGTACCGCTGTTCAGCACCGTACCCGGGTTGTAGAACTGCGTGTACTCTTCTTCTTCGTGTGGGCAGTAGGTCGAGCCGGCTACGGTGTAGAAGACATAGCTTCCGTAGAGCACGTCGGCATTGTCCTTGAGGTCCGTTGCATTGAGCACATCCTCGGAAGTAGCTTTCCAGGTCGAATCCAATTCGGCGCGATAGACGCTGACGGTGAGATCACCCATCGGATCCGGCGCAATCGTGAAACCGTGAGACTGACTCTGACCGCCGTTCTTGGACTGACGGACATCATAACTCATATCCGCCACAGGTGTATAGTTCATGTGGAACTCCCAACCGTTAGATTTGGTACCTATCTCCTGATCCGTTTTCTTCGTCTTGTTGCCGTTGTTATTATTATAGAAATCATCCAGCGCTTGTGCCATCGATTTGCCGATGGTACTTGGGGCCAGCTTATCGTACTTCCATATGTTCTTGATCGCATTGCATACGGTATTCATGACCGCTGTACCTCCACTCGTAGAGAATATACCCAGCAACGTTGACGTAAGTCCACCGCCAACAGGTACTTCGTTGTAGCCCACGGAAGCGCCGTAGGAATCGGTGTGGGTGTAGGATGCACCGTCGGAGACGCTGTACGTACCAAGCAGCGTACCTTTGGTGCGCGCTTCGATTTTCTCCTTCTCGTTCGCCACCAGAAGGGCAGTCCACGAAGTAATCATATTGTCGTAAGCAGCTACCTGGTCGGTGAACACACCGCCGCCGTCCGGCAGAATCATCGAGTAGTATTCCGGATACTGGTCGGGGGCATCATTGTGATACCAATAGACCGGTTCTCCCTTGGCGTTAGCGGCCGCTTTGGCGGCAGCCGAGTCGGGGAAGTTCATCAGCAGGTTGTAGCGGCGGAGTGCCATCTGCGGGATGACGGTCTCCATGATGTAATACTGGGTATAGGCGAAGGTACGATAGACATGCATGCCGGCAGAGATGACCTCACCGGTGACGAGGTGGTATCGGTTCATCTGATTGTCCACACCGGTAGCCAGCACCTTCATGGCGCCTGCTTCGATAGCGGGTCTGCGCATCTCGTAGAGACTGTCGTTGATGACCACTACGGAGCGTACTTTGTTTACCACACGGCTGATAGAGGCACCTACGAACACGTCCGCATTCGAGCCTACATAGGTAGTCGTCGTCCTGGACGAGGTAGAGATACGGTCGCTCGTGGAGAACGTATAGTTGTAATCCCATCCGTTATCCCATTCGAAGACGATAGGTATGTCGAAGGAGAACTTGCTCTCCGCCTGTATCGGTTCGCCGGAATAGGAACCTCCTCCGGGTGCAACGCCTGTGAAGAGACCCACATGCATATTCACATCGGTACCCCATGAAGGTTGCAGGTCGACACCCACTTTGAGCTTGAGTTGGGTTTTGTAGCTGAACGAATAACTACTACCCGATTCTATCCAGGATGACGAACCGGATCCTCCCGGGTCGCGGACGATATCGAGCAGCTGGATATCAGTTTCTGTGGATTCGAGCGCACCTACGCCCGTTGTCGAACCGATGACGAATCCCTCGATCTGGTCGCTCTCCACGGTATTGCCTTCGGCGTTAAGCGCGACGCTGATAGCACGCAGTGCATCGGTGCCGGAGGACTCTACCTCAATATTATCTATGTTCAGGAAGATACTGTTGTTGCGTCCGTTCTCATCCAGCGGGAAAGTCTGCGACGTACTGTTGATCTGCATACCGTTGCGCACCACCACTTCTCCGCCGTGCCACGGTACGGTATCTATAGCCGCCGCATCGCTGTTGTTGTAGCGATAGACCTCGTACGCCTCTGCGGTGAATTGGTACTTGCGGTTGGTGAAGAACAGAGGATAGCCGAGCACGTAGTGTATACGTCCGGTGTTGAGTTGGTGGTAGAGTGCTATCTGGGTATGCTGGTTCGGGTCAAGACTGCTCAACTCGATTTTCTCTTCACCGTAGCCGGGTTTGGGCAGACCGTTGATCATCTGGTGCAGGTGAACCTGTACCGGCGTATGATAGATACGGTCGTACACGGCGTTGTAATGAACGGAGTCGGCGTCTATCTTCGGGTCGTAGGACGTCACAGGAGCGTTAGTGAGGTCGAAGATCTCCATGCCCTGACCGGACGGAAGCAAGGTAGCATAGCCGTTGGCGGTAGCCTGTACCACTTTATATTTGGTAGGGAACAAGTCGGCTACATACTCGCCGGTTTTGGGATCGGGGAAGATGATGATGCGTTTCTTCTCGATGAGCACGCTGGTCTTTCCTACGATGCGTTCGGGGTCAGCCGAGAGGGTATCGGTGGAATAGACAATCTGGCTAATGACATTTTTCATCGTGTCACGGCTCAGGTCATCCGGGTCATGGATGAGTTGGGCAGTGTTGTCGCCCTCGAGTTGGAGCACGAGCATGACGTTGTCGCCGAGGTTGTTCTTACCCAGACCGAAGCCGGTAGGCAGATCACGCTGTATATTTCCTCCGGCTACACGTCCTGCGAGACGCACTTTCGTCTGGTCGTAGAACCGTACGCCGTCGAGCGCTTTCTCCAGTGCAAACTCACGCTGACCTTCTTCTACCTCCAGATAACCGTCGTTGAGGAAGGTATGTCCGGGTTTGAACATCTGCAGCGTGTAGGTCTTGCCCTGGATGAGTGCCATCTCGAAGGTACCGTCGGTAGCAGTGGTGAGCGGCACATTACCACGATGGACGGTGTCGCCGTTGAGGATGAACATCGCGCCGGCTACGGGCACGGTACTCAGATGATAGAGTGCACGGCCGGTGAGGCGCACGGTGTTCGTACTCATGAAATCGACGCCCGTCGCTACGGCATTGTCAATCGCGAGGGTGATATCCGCCGTCGAAGCGGAGGTGTAGTTATAGGAGAACTGGGCGTGCGCATCACTCGGGATGACCGCAAAGTCCTTGCTGGTAGGAGCAGGTTGAGCGGTGCTGTCCGCGGTGAAAAGCACCTCATAGTACTTCTTATGAAGGTCCGGTCCTACTTCCTCGGCGAAGTTCCGGCACAAGACAGTGCCCGGTACCGTCAGCGTAACAGAGGAATGTCCCTCATAGACATTGTAGACTTTGGATTTGGTGAGCAGAACAGCGCCTATGGGGAAGGTATATTCTCCGGCTTCGAGGTTTGTCCAGTCTTGTATCAGTTCACCGCGTGCGCCTTCTACACGCATCTCTACATGCTTCTGCGGGTCATCGCATCCTTCGCCTTGTTGGTATTCAAGGGTCATCTTCACCGGCGCCAGGTAACCGTAGTCGAGGCTGTCGAAACGGTAGTAGCCGGTAGCGTTGGTAGTGATACTCTTGACAACGGAGCTGTCGGAGAGGTCTAACAGATCGACTTTGATACCCGGCATACCGCTGTTGTCCGGCATGATCACATGTCCGCTTATCTCGCCGTAAGGCGTACGCCAACCTTGTACGGTCTTGCTGTTCTCGCTATGTCGTCCGTTACATGAATAACGTGCCGTGACGGTATATTGATAGACGACATTCGGTACAGCCGTTTGGTCGAAGAACAGCGCTTCTACGCCGTTGTAGAGCGTATCCGCGACAGCGGTGCTGTCCGTCCGGCGTGTGAGCACGTAGTCATCCACGGCGTTGGAGGACGGTGTCCAAGTGAGCATCACGCCACGTTTGTACTCGGTAGCCGTAGCACCCTGCGTAGCAGTAAACGACTTGATCGTTGCCGCATCGTCATAGTAGAGCGACGGACCGGTCAGAGTCATAGGCTGCAGTTGTGCGGAATCCTGTACGTGCAGGTCAGCAGACGACTGATCGATGCGTACGGAATAGGAGTAATGGGTACAGGGACGATCCGCTACATCGGAGAACGATGCCAGCCAACTGCCATCGGCCTGACGAACGATGCTGTCTTGCGGGATGATCAGTTCCATCTTGCTGCTCGGATCCTCTTCCGACGAGCGGACGAGCACAAGCCGTGCGGTACGATCCCACATACATCTGCCCAGTTGGTCATGTACCTCGCCTTGCATCTTATCGATCATCATCTGTTTGAGCGAATCGTTCAGCGCTTCTACGCGACTGTCGATGTCGGTAGAGTAGCCGGACGTGGCCTCTTGCTTATATTCGAGCGTATAGTATTGGTAGCCGGAAACCATCGGATTGTAATACGACTCTTTGAGGGTCACTTTGCAGGACTTGTTGAGACTGATCAGATCATTAATCCAAGCAGTGTCCGCATCCGACTTGTGGTTCTGGTAGCGAATCTGCAGTTTGCCGCCGCGTTTGGCTTCGACAGTCTGACTCTGTTCTACTTTCCACTCGTCTCTGATTTTGTTGTTATCTTCGTCGTAGAGGGAGCAATAGACCTCGGTACGCAGTTTGTCTCCGCTCAAGGGTGTCGTCGCGAACTCCAAGGCTATATTTTCGGCCTTTTCTTTTTTGACCACATAGCTGAGCGTACATTCCGCCGGGTCCGGCAGTTCGAGTTGTACCTCGCGGTTCTCAAGTACGAAGGAGAAATGTACTTTGTGGTTCATGTCGAAGTCGTCATCCTTGGCGTAGGGAGCCTGTTGGTCGGCCAACGGCGCAAGGTAGTTATGACGACCTATCTGCATCGTCTCTGCAAACTCATGATCCCAACCCCAGACAGACGACGAAGCACGGCGCACACGGTAATAGAGTTCTATGCCCGGCGAATACAGTTTGTGAGCTGTCAGCGTGAGGTCGAGCGTAGCCATCATCTGATCGTTTTCATCACGTAGCTCGAAGTCGTTGAGCTTAGTGCAGACATTCTCTCGCAGCGTTTTCAGCGTGTCCTGTTTCGAAGGATCTACATTGCCCGTCCACGTATCGCGACTATCGTCCAGGAAAGAGTAGTTGCCTTTGTCCGCTCCCTTGGTCAACGCTACCAACTTGATCGTCTGTGCATCGCTAAAGTCGCTGTTCAGCGCACGCTGCACCTCGAAATAGTCATCCTCAATCAGGTCGGTCGCATCCGGGTATTTCACAGTCCAGTGCAACTCGATATTACCGGTATAAGTGAGCGTCGAGTCGACCTCTTCCGTACCGCCGAACTCATAGATACGGTGATAGGCAGGGATGTCTATCTTGTTCGAGCGCTGGGTCATCGTCGTGCCCAATTCCTCGTTGCGGTACTCGAGGAAGTCCACATAGAATCCGCTCTGAACGCTGTCGGCGGTCATGATGAAGATATTGTCCGAACGGCTGGTGTTCTTGTGGAACGTCGTGTCCTGCGCAGACATGGTGTAACCGAGCGTCGAATAGAAGGTCGAGTACGGGATAGCGGCATAGCCGTAGCCGGTCATACCCGACTGGTTCACCTGGTAGAGATAGGGGGTGAACAGCTGAGGCATCATATCGTTGCCGGCGCCTTTGTATTGGCCCAAATCGAAGTTCTTCTCCATTCTGTTGCCATGCGTATAACTGCGTTCGAATACGGAGTGGACACCTACGACAAACGTGGTATCGCTCAGGTCCTGATGCGGATACCAGTCAAACTCGAGGAACGTCACATAGTCGTAGCCGTCATCCGGACGTTGCTTCACGATCAGCTTCTCCGTCCAATCGCCCGACGGTATGTGCTGGTTCACACCCGAAGCCATCGACGTCACGACGATCTCGCCTTTGTCGTTCTCCAGCTTCATCCACGCGGAGCCTCGGCCGTTCTCTTTGTCGTTCTCGCCGTAGTCCTCAGACTTATAGTGACTGATCACCACTTTCTCGTCCGAACCGGTCAGCTTGAAATACACATAACTCTCGTCTACGGCATAGTAGTCATAGGCGCCTGCCGCCCATACAGGGATAGTAAAATGGATACAATCCGCTCCGCCAGTGCGGGTCGAATAGTGGCGGTCTTGCTCCATGTAATCATTCGCCTGCACGGTCATTACCGACATCAGGAGAACAACAGTTACATACAAAAATCGTTTCTTAGCCATAAAGGCACGATTAACTACGTTTTTCATATTGTGTTATTTTTTTGCACCAATTTTGCGTGCAAAATTACTGCTTTTTTTTGACATACACAAACTTTTGTGACAAAAAATGCTACCAATTTTTGCAAAAATGCTACCGAAAATCGTCTTTTGGGTCATAGCCCAACAAAAAAAGCACCATTTCTGACGCTTTCCTGCTTCCGACTATCGACTTTCGACTCTTAGCCATAAAATAGTTGTTTTTGGTTATAAATTAATGAAAAATTCATTTTTTCCATAAAATAATTTCCATAAAGTGGAAAAAATATTTGTGTATGTCAAAATAATTTTGTAACTTTGCAGCGATTTTTAAATTTAGGTGCCATATGGATAAAAATATTGTTAATCCGTTTATCACAACCGGTTATGCAGGAGCTGAATATTTTTGTGACCGCGAGCAAGAGACGGCTGATTTGATTCGTCTGTTAGTCAATGGTAATAATGTGGCGCTTATCTCCCCGCGTCGGTATGGAAAGACCAATCTTATTCGGCATTGTTTTGCGCAACCTGCCATTGTAGAGAACTATTATACTTTTATCATTGACATCTACTCTACGAAGTCTGTTGCGGACATGGTGCACCGTCTTGGTATGAGTATCCTGGAAACGCTCAAACCCTTGGGACGCAAGGCGTGGGAAAAATTCATTGCTGTTTTAGCCTCTGTCAAGCCTGGAATCACCTATGATTCCTTGGGAAATCCGTCATGGACACTCAGTATTGGCGATATCGTCACTCCCACAACCACGTTAGAGGAGATTTTCTCCTATCTGGAACAAGCAGATAAACCCTGTATCGTCGCTATTGACGAGTTTCAGCAGATCACCCATTACGGGGATAATCTTATTGAAGCCACGTTGCGTACACATGTGCAATACTGCACAAACACACATTTTATCTTTTCCGGGTCACAGAGACATCTGATGGGACAAATGTTCACCTCTCCTGCTCGACCGTTCTACCAAAGTGTAGCTCTTTATAACCTGCCTTTGTTGCCGGAAGACAAATATTCCGATTTCTGTGTGCGGCTCTTTGAGGGCTATGGCAAACACCTCTCTTTGGATGTTCCACATGCGCTCTACCAACGCTTCGAGGGAATCACGTATTATATGCAACGTGTGATGAATGAATTGTTTGCGCGCACGCCTTCTGCCGCTATGTGCCATGTAGATGATATCGATTCGGCACTCAACTATATCATTCTCACTTCTGCACCAACCTACGAGGACTTGATGTATCAATTGCCGGAAAAGCAGTCGCTGATTCTTCGCGCCATTGCACGTGACGGGAAGGCACAAAACCTTACGTCTGGAAAGTTTATCAAACGGCATGGACTGCTATCTGCCAGTTCGGTCAAGTCTGCCGTTCCTGCTCTCTTGGATAAAGGACTTATTACGAATGAGTTAGGAATATACCAGGTATATGATAAGTTTTTAGAGATTTGGTTAACTGCCAAAATCTAATTCCATCTGCCCTTTCATCGTCCGTTCCAGTAACTCTAAATGTTTCTGTCTTCCGTACTTCTCTCCGAACGTGATTCGGGCAGTACTCTCGGCTTCCGATGGAATATGCCCCGCTCGATTCGGCCGTGCCTGGACGATATGCATCACGCCCCCGTCCCGCTCTTCCGTCGTGTTGAACTTCGCATAGTAATCCGCATAAGACATCGCCTACTTCCGTCACCATCGCACAATGCACTCCCGCTCATACTATAAGAAGGTTTGCGGCTAGTTGCTCTACGCTGCTGGCACCGACGAGGACGGATGTCACGCCCTGCTGGTCCAGCACCCAGTTCAGCGCCTCCTGAGCGATGGAGCGGCCGTGCGCTTGTGCTTGGGTTTGCAGTTGATGCAGGTAATCAAGCAGTTCCGGTGTGCGTCGTTCGGACTTGAGGAAATGCTCCTTGGCCATGCGGCTGTCTGCGGGAATACCGTCCAGATAGCGGTCTGTCAACAACCCTTGTGCTAAAGGCGAGTAGGCGATGAAACCCACTCCTTCGTTGTGGCAGAAATCCAGAATCCCCTGTTCGATGGGTTCGCGGTTAAGCATGTTCAGTTTGCCCTGGTAGATGAGCAAAGGCACATCGCGTTCACGCAGGTATTTCGTGGCGGCTTGGAGTGGTTCGAGCGGCCAGTTGGATATGCCGACATAGAGCGCTTTGCCCTGCCGGACGATGTCCACCAATGCCTGCAGGGTCTCTTCGATGGGCGTCTGCGGGTCGAAGCGGTGCGAGTAGAAGAGGTCCACATAGTCCAGATGCATCCGTTTGAGGGATTGGTCCAGACTCGCCATCAGGTACTTGCGACTGCCCCATTCGCCATAGACACCGGGCCACATGTTGTAGCCGGCTTTGGTGGAGATGAACAACTCGTCTCGATATGGCCGGAAATCCTCGTCCATGAGCCGGCCCATCGTCTCTTCCGCACTTCCGTACGGGATACCGTAGTTATTGGCAAAATCGAAATGCGTGATACCGTGGTCGAAGGCATAGCGGGTGATGGCGCGGCTCCGTTCAAACGGTGCGTCGGCACCGAAATTATGCCAGAAGCCCAAACTGATTTTAGGCAGTAACACACCGCTTTTTCCACAGCGGTTGTACAGCGTGTCTTTTTGTGCGTACCGCTCCGAAGCGGCAGTGTAAGTGGTCGTAAGCATAGGTTTTACCACGGTTTATAGTCTCAATTCCTTTGCCAGTTCATCGCTGATGTTATTGCCGATCTGGCGGCAGACGTCTTGACTCCAACGCTGTGCCATCTCCACGCGCTCGGACGGGGTGTCAAAGCCTTGCAACTTCGCGTAGATATATCCGGCATTGAAGTTGTCTCCGGCTCCGACGGTACTCACCGTCTCAATTTTCTGCACGGGGAAGATCTCACAGCCTGAAGGTGTGTAAATGCGTATCGACCGAGCACCGTCGGTAAGGATGAAGCGGTTGCAAAAAGGTTTTACTTTTTCGTAGATAGCGTCTGCATCGCTAAGGCCGTAGAGGTATTCAAAATCCTCTTTCGAACCGCGCACGACATCCGCCAGCTGCATGTTTTCTTCGATATTGGCGAGTACGTTCGGGATGTCGGGTATGTGCGACTTGCGGAAATTGATGTCGTAATATAGCCACGCACCGGCTTGGCGAGCGTTGTGGAGCAGGGTGCTGACGGCGGGTCGGATGATAGGATTAATTGCGAAGAACGAACCGAAGAGCACGATGTCGTCGGATGTCAGGTCGGGCAGTCTTCCGTCCAAAGCCGCCGACGCGTGATCCTTATAAAACGTGTATTGCGCGTCGTTATGTTCGTTCAGAAAGGCGAGGGTGATGTGCGATTTCGTGCCTTTGTGCCGGCATACGAACTCGTCCGAGACGCCGTTGTCGCGCAAGAAACGGCAGGTCATGTCGCCGATGTGGTCATCGCCTACTTCCGTCACCATTACACAGTTCACACCGGCCCGACCCAACGACACAATACTGTTGAACGTCGATCCTCCCGGAACAGCCTTCTGTGGCTGGTCATTCTTAAAAAGAATGTCCAGTACCGTTTCTCCGATGCCAATCACACGCGTTGCCATGAATCCAAGAATTTGCTGCAAAGATACAATAATTTTGCGACATATGCAAATTTATTTGCAAAAAAAGAGTGCAAATGCACTCCTTTAGGGATCTACGTACCGCACGGAACTACCGTTGACGCATTTCCATCGACCGTTGACGAGAGAGACATCATCACCATAAACGCCGCTTATTTTGTAGCCGTCACGACCAATGCCATACTGCTTGTCTCCTTGCTGCACGATCCAACACTCGTTCGAACATATCCACGGACTGACATTCGAATAGAAACTTAACTTCTCTCCGTTACACCGATAGACGTACCACAAGTTGCTGCTTTTCTTACACGCCACGTAATTAAACGGATAATAGAGTATCTCCTCACCATAGACGCCGCCCACTTTGTCTCCGTCTTCGTCATACAAGTACCATGTATTGCCATACTTTACAGTATAGCAACCGTTGTAGAGTAGGCCTATCTCATCGCCGTAAACTACCGTACTACTGCCGTTTTTGACGTAAACGCGACCGTTCGTATGGCGCACATAGCACCCGTTCCAAAGGTCCTGATAATTCTCCTCGCACCAGACCGTCTTGCGGGTCGCCATCTCATCTTCCGTGCCTTCAAACCAAACCCTATAATTGCTGTTATAGGCATATTGCGCCTGCAAACTCATGCATGCTACCAATGCGAGCACCAATGTGTATATTCTTGTTTTCATAAGGCGTCTGTTGTTTTGTTGATTGAAGAAGTACAAATACCGTGCCACGAGCACTGCGTGTGTGTGATTAGAAGGCAATCTGTTCCAAGTATTTTTGGTCTATGGTGTCGAAAGTGTTGTAGTCGGCGCTGTCGATGTCAAGGACGGCGATGACTTCTCCGTTTCGGCGGATGGGGACGACGATCTCGCTTTTGGAGGCGGAGGAACAAGCAATATGTCCCGGAAACTCATGCACGTTGGGGACGATGAGGGTCTTGTTCTGCGCCCAGGCGGTGCCGCAGACACCTTTGTTATACGGGATGCGGGTGCAGGCAACCGGGCCTTGGAAGGGCCCGAGGACCAGTTCCTTGTCTTTGACGAGGTAGAATCCTGTCCACCAGAAATGGAAGGTGGAGTGGGGTACTGCGGCGATATTCGCCATATTCGCAATCAGGTCCGTCTCCCCGGCAATGAGGGAGTTGATTTGAGGAATGAGGGATTGGTACGTTGCTTCCTTGTGGGCTTTGAGTTCGGCGAGGTCGGATAGGACGCCACTGACTTTGAGTTCGCGGTAAAGGTGGACGTAAGTGTAGGTGTACAGCGTGGCGTATTGTTTGTCACCGGGCATTTTCGTGGATTTATACTCGTCAAATCGTTTTTGCCACAAATCCGCTTTAGCGAGGAGTTCGGCGGGCGCCTGTTCGGGATGTTTGGCGGCCCGTTCGATGGCGTGCGCTTCGCGTTGGGCGGACTTCATAAGTTCACGATTGGCAGTGGCACCTTCTGCCCACGGGCCTTCATGCATTTTCATAGGGTACACCTGATGGTTTTCCCCGTTGCGGTAGCGTGAGACGAGGCGTTCGCGTTTGGCTTGGCCTGTTCGACGGGAGTCCAATGCGCCTCGCAAGTAGTCGATGGCGATGTTGTACTTAACTTTTGACATGTTTTTGTGTAAAATTAGAAAAAAACAATAAAAACCACTTTGAAAAATTGAAACCTATGGTTTAGCGAATCTTTATTTCGAATAAATCATTCACAAATAAATCTACAATGCTTTCTTCAAAATAAATCTTCACATCACAGATGTCAATTTTTCAAAGAAAAAACATCAAAAACATTTTTAGCAGAGTTACATTCATATTGTTGTTAATCAATGTTTACTATATATATACTATGTATATATATACTTTAAAAGAAGTCAAGAAGTGCTCGAACCGGACAGAAACGCTACAGATATGGTCTAGATATGGTGTAGGTATCGTCTAGGTATGGTCTAGCCCAATTTCTTGAATTCGAGGGCAAAGGTAGTGCTTTTTTTTGAGATATGCAAGAGATGAGGTGAAAAATGGTGATTTTTTAGTTCAAATCAGGGATTTTTTATCGTAATCTGTTGTCGGCAGAGCCGAGTCCGAATAACATTCGGATGCAATGGACAAAGAAAGCGGGATAACATCCCGCACAATGGACAAAGAAAAAGCCCGCTTAAATGCGGGCAGAAGGGGTAAACTTGTGGGTACATCGTAGCAGCGCGCAAGATAAAAAATAACTAAACTTTTTCGTTGTTTTGTACATTATAGGTTTGTACTTCTTGGCAAAAGAGTTCAACCATTTCGCTTGTGCCAAGAGCGTTAATGGAGATATCTTCGTAGCCGGGCTCAGATTTGCCGACGCCAGTACGCATGAACTTGATATATCGTCGAAAGGCGGAGCGAATGGGCTCTTGGTATCCGGGTACAAGTGGCAGAGAGTTCATATAATCCATAACATGTTTTTTCAAATCGTAGCCACGTTCAAGTGCAAATCGCAAATCAGCGATTTTAAGTGCTGTTTCTTGCGGATCTTCAAAATCGGTTTCCCATAAGTCAAGTTCAAAATAGAATTTGTCACTTGGTCTGAAAAAGTAAGTACTTCCTTCCGGAAGATACTTGTCAACAGCGACGCAAAGTGCTTCCATAGTAGTAATTATAATTTTGGTATGAATGGTTTGTAGTTATTAATATGTATGACATTCTTATTGCTGCGCACATAAGGGTCACGAAGATTCAATACGAAAGATGAGTCAATGTCATATATTTTCATGAACTTTTCCCAAAGGGGACGCATCGAAAGGAATTTACCGGTGTCATCTACCAAATACGTAGATTTTTTGACTCTGCGTAATTCGTTGAGTTCATTGTATATAAATAGTCTATCGGTAATAGCTCTCCATTTGTCCCCGTGTTCCCACTTATCGTTAAATGAGGGAACGAAATAAACATATTTATACCCCTCGGGCTCTGAATACATATACCATCCAAATCCTTTATGCGTCAGTTTCTTTTCTCCATAGTAGAGATTGTAGTACTTGCCTTCTGGCTCCAATCGGAAAGTTTTCTCTTCTTTTATTATTCCCTCTAAATAAAGGACATGCTGCAAGTGCTGCCAAAATTCTATTTTGTGCCCCATATATATGGAATGCGTAAGTTCGTGCAGAAGAAGTTCATTAAGGCACTCATCTGTCATAATATAAAATACGTCCTCTGGGTCAAAACAAATAGTTCCGCCGCTACGATCACCACTAAAGGATGCCATAGCATACCTAAGTCGCTCAAAATACATTGTAATAGGAATATTCCCAAAATGTTTTTTTGAATATTCTCTTACTTTCTTTTGAACAATGGACATAAATGCACAATACACATTAACAATATACTCCTCGTCCATTGTGCGAATCTCTCGAAGAGAATAACTTGCAAGTCTATTTGCCTCAAGCATTACTTGCTCAAAATTTGACAAATATGGTATCATAATAAATAAATTGCAGCGCGACTCGATTTTCGAATCACGCTGCAAAATTACTACTTTGATATTTCACAAAATGAAAGAGCGGAAAATTATTTTACATTTCCGTCAATTCTCATTGCAGTATCTCCAGAGTATGTAATGGATGCATTGCCGGCACAGACAACCTTTTTGCCATTATACTGTAGTCTAGTGCGACCAATTTGGACTATATTGGCGCTCATATAGTTAATACCTATAGTGCCAATTCTTACCAATAATAGGCCATTGTACTGAAGATAATTGCGACCGATCCTATTTACGCGGTCGCTAACATATCCGATTTCCGTATTACCGACACGGACAATCTTATTACCTGCTCGCATTTGCTGTGAGCTGCCTGCCGGGTTTACATTGAAACTGTAACGCGGGGCGGTGATTTCAAACTCGTTACCTTTCTCGTCATAGATAACAAAGGTAACACCAGGAGATGATGGGTCTAATGAAGCCATGCACTTTAACCATGGTTCCTCATACCAAATAAGTTTACTGACTGCCATAGTTTAGATTATTAAAAGTTTTCAAAAAACTCTGGATGTTTTTCTAATAGTTTACGGAAAGGACTTATTACACGTTCGAAAATTGTCCATTGAATTTTACCACGATTTGTAGGGTGATAAGATTTTACTACTGCTAAGTTCCTCTGCTGATAATACCAAAGGCAACAATCAACAAACGGTGCGTCATCATATGCATACTCTATCTTATCACATTCCTCTATAAATTCATCAGCAAGATAATCCCGCGTAATAAATTCAAACTGTGCATCGTCGCATGTACAAACTATTACATTTGGTTGTAAATAGTCCAGTTCTTGTTTGAGCAGATAGCCATCTGAGTCCAAAAAATCCTTTATTACTTTTACGTCTACTTTCTTTTTACCCGCGATTTTTTTCGTTTCTACAAAAGCGAATGGAATTGTCTTTTTCCATGCTTCTACTATTTTACTTTTATATTTGCTCTTAAAGTCTTCAAAATTTGTGTACTTGCCCTTCAATTGCTTAATGTAACGTAGACCGTACAGTATTCTTGCTATGTTGGGAAGGAAACCTGTTTTACCAACGCGACCTCCGGCAAGATTACGCGACTGTTCACTTTCGGGTGTGTCCAATATCATCCATTGTCGAACATCATCAGACCCACTATCATCATCCTCGCTATCTGGAGTGTCTTTTAGTAGGAATGCCACACGCAATGGGGAGTCTTTCCATAATTGTTCAACCTCTATATCTGCTTTAGACCCTGCAATGTCTTCTTCTTTTTCCATCTTCCATGGCGCATTTTTATACACAAGCCCATCACTTACAAAGACATTATCGCTATAGTTACGAGCCTTTTTCCACTCCTCAAAAAGTGCGTTCAATCTTTGGTTAGTTGTTTCCATATACCAATTATTTTAAAAAATCACCAAACAAATTTAATTGACGGCAAGCATTCCATTCTTCGATTCGCTCCTGCCTTTCAGATTCGTGCGCTTCCCACCAGCGGGCATAGTACTGATTATAGTACCAATACCCCTTCCGGATGTCATCGTTCATCTTATCCAAGGCGCGACGAACAGCCAATAAGTCCTTGCTAAATGAGTGCAACTCCTTTTCTGTAGGGTCGCTCGATTGATAGCTTTCCATACGTTGCAAAATATCTGCAACTTTGGTTTCAAGAGTTGCTTCCATTAGTTCTGATATTTTGAAAGTTGATACGCTAAATTCTTGCGGAACTCTTCCCGCAACCATTGCGGCTTCAGCACCTCAAGAACTGGGCCGTGCTTATACAGCTCCTGCCTAAAGTCAAACGAAGGTGCAATGTAGTAGCGGAAGATAGAAAATTGCTCTTGCCGGTTAACCTCTATCTGCGACGGATGCAGTGGCAAGGTGCGCAAAAAGTTAGCTTGATATGCTTCAATCTTGATTTCAACTTCCTCCGGCTGCATATCCATGTCACTCACGCCATAGTGATTGCGGAAATAAAACTCCGCATCAAAGTCTTTCGGAAGTTTATATCGCTGCGTTGTTGGCTCCAATGCGTGAATACGATCAAGTGAATAGATAAGCGTCTTATCTTTACCCGGCGTGTGCGCCACCATATACCAGCGTTGCTTGAACATCTTTATGCAATATGGCTCTACCAAGAAGGTTGAAGGCTCTTTCTTGGCAAAACCTTGGTAGGTCATTTCAAGCACGCAATTGTCACGCATGGCTTCAACGACAGTAGTTAAGTAAATCTCCCCGGAAGGAATACGTTCGTATAAGATACGATCGCGCAATTCCTTGCTATCCTTAAGAAGTGAGTTCATAGCAAAGAGTTGGAACATACGATTGCGCCAGTTCTCACTACGCAAATTCTCCCCGTCCTCAATATAATACTCTCCGTGCGAATTGCATTTGATAGTTACATCGAAAAGCAATTGGACGCAGTTTTTCCAACGGTGGAAAGTGCATTCCGGAATTGAATCCGTCTTGTAGTCATTTACGGATGCACGCGCCCACTTATCATTTATTCTCGCGAGAGTAATAGGACCTCGCGCAATAGTGTTAACAAGCCAAATGTAACACTCAAATAAATACATTGATGATGATTTGTTCATGTGCGTTAAATTTTGACGGTGCAAAATTACTGCTTTTGCCTTTCACAAAATGAAAGATGGTGCAAAATTACAACAAAAAAATGACATATGCAAATTTATATGCCATTTTCAATTAAATTGAGAAATTTTGATACGGTAAAAGGAGCACTACTCATTACTCAAGCGGATAATATCCGCCTTTTTTGGCAACGCCGCGGAAGGTTATTAGACCTTTGTCGGTAAGTGATTTGAGGTAGCGTCCCGAAGGTCTCCCGTAGGTCGCTCGTAAAACGTCAATCTGCTTTCCAAATTGAAATTTTTACACGATTTGTAAATCGAAATCCGATGCAAAGGTACAACAAATATTTGATATATGCAAGAAAATTTGCAAAAATTGTATGTTTTGGCGTGAACTTTAAAACCGCCTTGTGCGCTTGCAATATTCTTCATACTCATCACCGAAATCGCGGCGGAGGCGGTGCTCCTCGGTGAGGACTTGGACGAACATGATGGCGAAGAAAAGCACCCAGACAAGCAAAGCTTGCCAAGTCCAGAACCAAACGATGAAACCAGCGAGGTAGGTGAGCGTGCCGGTGAGCATCGGATTGCGGTTGAAGCGATAGGGACCATCGGTCATGAGGTGCTGTGTACGCGGGCCGATCTCCTTGCCGAACGCGTCCATCGGGTTGCCTTTGCCGCGGGTCTTCATATAAATGATGGTCCAGATGCTGAGACTGAGGCCGCCGATGATGAGGAGGCCGGTGAAGGAGGCACGGAGCGCACCGATATGTACAGCCAAGTCCGGTGAACCGGAGACGAGCCACATGATGGTGGGCAGAAGGCAAACGAAGATGATAGCGCCGAGGAGATAACCGGCTATTGCACGGATTTTTTTCATAATTTCAGAATTTGCTGCAAAGGTACAACAATTTTTCGAATTGTGCAAATTAGGCGGTGAAATTTCTGCGATTTTTGCCACGTGAACATGACAATTTGAAGAAAAATGAAGAAAAATTGCATTTTCTTTAGAAAAATATTTCGGCACGCCCCGCGAGCGGGTTCCCTCCGAAATAAAGGAGGGGTAATTCCGAAAAATCAAAAAAGGTCTGCGACTTAATTTATTAGGCATAATTAACCCAATTTATGCGAGCATAATGGGTCAAAATGCCAAATAAACCATGCAAAATGCATTTTTTTTGATTTTTCTTACAGAAATATTTGGTCATATGAAAAAAAAGTAGTACCTTTGCACGCTTTTTCGGCGTGCGAGCGATACGGATATGCGCAGATGCATATATATAATAGCGGAACACGACCGATGAGCGATGGAATATTTTAGTAAAAATTAACAAATTAACAAAACAACAAAATGCCTACAATTCAACAATTAGTTAGAAAAGGAAGAGCAGAACTGGTGGACAAGAGTAAGAGCCCGGCTCTTGACAGCTGTCCGCAGCGTCGTGGCGTTTGTGTACGTGTTTACACAACGACCCCGAAGAAACCTAACTCCGCGATGCGTAAGGTTGCCCGTGTGCGCCTGACCAACACCAAGGAAGTCAATGCTTACATCCCGGGAGAGGGACACAACTTGCAAGAGCACAGTATCGTAATGGTACGTGGCGGTCGTGTAAAAGACCTGCCGGGTGTTCGTTATCACATCGTTCGTGGTACGCTTGATACCGCAGGTGTGGCTAACCGTTTGCAGCGCCGCTCCAAATACGGAGCTAAGCGTCCGAAAGCTAAGAAGTAAGCTGATTTGAGGTTAAAGGAAAACAAAAACATAAAAAACCACTTTTAAAAATTGAACACTGCGTGTTAACGAGACTTTGTTTCAAAAAATCATTTATAAATAAATTTAACATGCTTTTCTAAAACAAACTCTCACATCCCAAGGATGTCCCAATTTTTAAAAGAAAAAAAACATCAAAAACAATTTTTGTTACTCCTAAGACCAACCAGTAAAGCAAAATTCCTTTTATTAACTAAATGTTCCATACATTGGGACGATGAACATGGGTTGAGGGTTGAGTAAGGGGCTCGTGAAGCCGCTGAAGCGACAACAACCAAATTAAAAATTATTTGAAACAATGAGAAAAGCAAAACCACAAAAACGTGTGATCCTGCCGGATCCAGTTTATGGCGAAGTAATGGTGGCAAAATTCGTTAACCACCTGATGCTTGACGGTAAGAAAAATACCGCTTATGGTGTGTTCTATAGCGCACTCGGCGTAGTAGAGCAAAAAATGAAAAGCGAGGAGAAGCCCGCATTGGATATCTGGAAGCAGGCTCTCGATAACATCACCCCGCTCGTAGAGGTTAAGTCCAAACGTATCGGTGGTGCAACCTTCCAGGTTCCGACCGAGATCCGTGCTGACCGTAAGGAGAGTATCGCAATGAAGAACATGATCAACTTCGCACGCAAGCGTGGCGGTCACTCGATGGCTGAGAAGCTCGCTGCAGAGATCATGGATGCGTTCAACAACCAGGGTGGTGCCTTCAAGCGTAAAGAGGATATGCACCGTATGGCTGAGGCTAACCGTGCATTCGCACACTTCCGTTTCTAATTGAAACAAAACAAAAAAGATTGGAAAGACAATGGCAAAACATGATTTGAAATTGAATCGTAATATCGGTATCATGGCGCACATCGATGCCGGTAAGACTACGACCTCTGAGCGTATCTTGTTCTACACAGGTCTGACTCACAAAATCGGTGAGGTTCACGACGGTGCAGCGACGATGGACTGGATGGTTCAGGAGCAGGAGCGTGGTATCACTATCACGTCCGCTGCTACGACGACCTACTGGAACTACGCCGGCAACAAGTACAAGATCAACCTGATCGACACTCCGGGGCACGTGGACTTTACCGTAGAGGTAGAGCGTTCGCTCCGTATCCTCGATGGTGCTGTGATGGCGCTGTGCTCGGTAGGTGGTGTTCAGCCGCAGTCCGAGACCGTTTGGCGTCAGGCCGATAAATACAACGTACCGCGTCTGTGCTACGTGAATAAGATGGACCGTTCGGGTGCCAACTTCTTCGATGTAGTTCGTCAGATCAAGGAGGTGCTGGGTGCGACTCCGTGTCCTATCCAGATTCCTATCGGTTCCGAGGAGACCTTCAAGGGTGTCGTTGACCTCGTGAAGATGAAAGCTATCCTGTGGCACGACGAGACGATGGGTGCTGAGTACGTAGAGGAAGAGATTCCCGCTAACCTCGTAGCTGAGGCTGAGGAGTGGCGCGATAAGATGCTGGAGACAGTATCGGAGTTCGACGACACGCTGATGGAGAAATACTTCGACGACCCGAGCACGATCACTGAGGATGAGATTCGCGTAGCTATCCGCAAGGGTACGCTGGCAATGAAGATCTTCCCGGTAATCTGCGGTTCTTCGTTCAAGAACAAAGGTGTACAGACGATGCTGGATGCTGTCTGCGCTTACCTGCCGTCTCCGCTGGATACGCCGGTTATCAACGGTACCAATCCGAACACGGAGAAGGAAGAGGAGCGTCACCCGGACGATGCAGATCCGTTGTGCGCACTGGCGTTCAAGATCGCAACTGATCCGTATGTAGGTCGTCTGTGCTACTTCCGTGTTTATTCGGGTCACCTGGATGCCGGTTCGTACGTTTATAACCCGCGTTCGGGTAAGAAAGAGCGTATCTCCCGTATCTTCCAGATGCACTCGAACCACCAGAATCCGGTTGAGACTATTCTCGCGGGCGATATAGGCGCGGGCGTAGGATTTAAGGATAT